>CESU01077202.1_pt1 | contig 22070 bp, 15 predicted proteins | sample 531141 | NCBI WGS metagenome assembly CESU01 (sample SAMEA2621401, study PRJEB7988) | marine metagenome | isolation source: saline water (ENVO:00002010), including
TTAATTTTTAGTTATACAGGGTTCCAGACAGACACTCTCAAATTAAGTCAAAATCAAGAAATTAAGGTTGTGATGAGTGAGGGTAAAATTCTTGAAGACTTAATCGTTGAATTTAAAAGAGGCAGTTATATTTTTTCAAAAATGGACCCTAGAAATGCCAATATTATTGGCCAAAATGAATTAAGAAAAGCAGCATGCTGCAATTTGGCAGAAAGTTTTGAAACCAATCCCTCTATTGATGCCACATTCACAGATGCAGTTACGGGAACCAAACAAATTCAAATGATGGGATTGTCTGGTAAATATGTTCAAATGCTTTCGGGTAATATTCCTATTGTAAGAGGCATTTCAATTTTGAATGGATTAAAACAAATACCAGGGTCATTTATTCATGAAATAGCAGTTTCCAAAGGTTCTGGCTCTGTACTAAATGGATATGAAAGCATGGTTGGCCAAATAAACATAAATTTAAAACAGCCAGATAACGCAGAGAAATTTCATTTAAACGTCTATCTAAATCAGGGAGGAAGAAGCGAGTACAATGCTTTTTTTTCAAAGAAACTTAGTAATAATTGGTCAACAATACTGCTAGCTCATTTTGAAGACCAGCAAAGAGCAAATGATAGAAATAAAGATGGGTTTTTAGATAATCCACTAAGAAATGATTATGTACTTTACAATCAGTGGAATTTTAGATCTAAACTTATTCATATGGAGCTGGGGGTAAATGGGGTAATAAGTAAGCTAGAATCTGGGAGAAAGAAAGACTGGCTCGACCCGGCATTAACGGTAATTTTACCAGATTATAGAGTGGGTATGACTACCAATAAAATAAATGGGTTTGCTAAAATTGGATATCTCTTTCCAAATGATGATTTTAAGAGTTTAGCTCTTCAATTGAGCACTACTTTTAATAATCAAAATTCGACAATAGGACCAACAGATTATTCAGGATCACAATATAGCGGTTACGCTAACCTAATATACCAACAAGAAGTTGGCTCAAATAAAGAAGAAAATTATTTTAAATTAGGAGCAAGCTGTCAGCTAGACAGCCTTAATGAAAACGTTCAATCTTTTACAGTTCGACCTCCAATAAATCATTTTTTAGAAATAGTTCCAGGAGTTTTTGGAGAGTTTACCCACAATAGTGAAAAAATGGGACTTATTGCTGGATTAAGAGGGGACTACACTTCATTTTATAATAAATATTTTTTAACCCCGCGTCTTCATTTTAGATATTCACCAAATACAGATTTAGCATTTAAGTTAATGGCAGGAAGCGGAAGAAGAACCCCATTTATGCTTATGGAAAATATTGGTTATATGGCTAGTTCAAGAAGCTGGATAATTGATGATAATGTTTATGGAATCCAGGGCCTTATGGATGATGTTGGACAAGAATATTCTTGGAATTTAGGGTTGGCTATGGTCAAAGAATTCACATTTTTTAACCGAGATGGTGTGCTGACAATAGATGCTTATCACACAAGTTTTATTAACCAACTTGTTGTAGATCTTTATCAATCTGCAAGAGAAATACATTTTTATGCACTTAACGGAAAATCATACTCTAACTCTTTTCAAACGGAAATTAATTATTCTGTAAACCGAAGGATAGACATACGTGCAGCATATAAGTTTTTAGATGTACAAACAAAATATAAAACTGGACTAATAGAAAAGCCACTGCTGTCTAAACACAGAGGGTTTTTAAATATTGCTTATTCTACAAGAAAAACAAAAAACCGACAATGGAAAATAGATTTAACCACCCAGTGGATAGGGAGCCAACGAATTCCCTTCACTGGAGATAACGACATAGAATTTCAGCTAGCAGAAAGAAGTGAGGACTACTTACTTTTAAGTGGACAAGTCACAAGAATATTTGGAAAAAGAGTAGAGGCCTATGTAGGTATTGAAAATGCCTTTAACTACCGCCAGCTCAACCCAATATTATCGTCAGAAGATCCTTACGGTAAACATTTTGACAGCTCCTTAATATGGGCACCTATTTTCGGAAGAATGGTTTATTTAGGATTTAGATTTACAATCAAGGATTAAAAGGAATAGATTCTATTCCAAAGCCTTTATTCTTTAGACCTTTGATTATTGGTGAAAGAGCATTTAAAGTAAGGTGCTTGAATTTTTTGTTATCGTGCAAAACTATAATACTGCCATTTCTAGCATTTTTTAAGACATTATCAATTACCTTAGAATAGTTTAGAGTTTGATCAAAATCTCCACTGTTAACATCCCACATTACAATTTCAAACTCTTTTTTAAGTTGTGAAGTGCTGATAAAGTTTAATTTTCCGTAAGGTGGCCTAAAAAGATTACTTTTTATAATTTCAGAAGCCTTTTCTATGTCTTTTAAGTACTTATTTTTAGTTGTTTTCCATCCATTAAGGTGAGACATCGAGTGGTTGCCAATACTATGTCCTTTGTCTATTATTTCTTTATAAAGCTCTGGGTTTTTAACAACATTCTTACCGATACAAAAAAAAGTTCCTTTAATCTTCTCCTTATCAAGGATTTTAAGAATTTCGCTTGTGCAATTCCTGTTAGGGCCATCATCAAAAGTAAGATATACAACTGGCCTAGCAGGTGACATTCTCCATAAAACCCTTGAAAAAACATGTTGAATTATTCTTGGTGTTCTAACCCAATATCTCATTGCATAGAGCCGCCCCAGAGTTGAGTATAGTAGACTGGGAATTTTTGTTGATTACTGAAAAAAGCACTTTTTTCTTTGTAATTGTTTACAAAAATGTCTTTGATTTTAGCACAGATATTGTCATAATCCGTATTTGCTAAAACTCCTTTATTGGCAAAAGAAACACTTCCGCTCATGTTGTCGTTGTCTGGTTCAAACATCTTATTACGATCTATATTTACTAAAGAGGCCTCTCTTAGCATTTCAATATTAAACATTGCCTTTCCAAGCTCGCTCCAAACATAGTTTAAATGCTCTTTATCCATAGACGCAAAATGATTCAATCTCTGAAGCTGTAGTTCTGCTAGTTTCTTACCAATTTCATTTCCCTTTAAGGTATCTCCTGCTTCAAAATAATTGGCACATAGATAATAGCAGATATCATCGGTTGGAACCTGTTCGTTTTCTACTGGCATTTCTTCAAAACATAAATTAAGTATCTCAATGGCCTCATCGTAACGATTTTCAGCAATTAACTGATCGCTTAACTTCATCATTTGTAAACGAATGTTCTGAACCATTCTCATCGTATAATAATCTACCAAAACTCCCTCTTGCTTCATATTTCCCCATAGAAATTTAATACTATCAATTTGATTATTTCTTTTTTTAAGAGCATACTCTCCTTTAAACAATTGGACCATTTTATTAATATTAGTCCCACCATTTCCTCCATATTCTACAGGTGACAATTTGTAAGTTAATCCCTCGCAATACATATGTTTCTGCAAATATCTATTCGCCTGCATACCCATAATACTTGCAAAATAAATAGGCCTTTCCCACTCATAATTTGCTAAAAGACTTAAAACAGCCAAATCTGCCTTATATAGCATACTTCCTTTTAAAGCCCATTTAAGAACAGGTCTATAATTAGACTTTTTAAGATCTGAACTATCAATAATTCCATTTTTTATCGCATTTTTTTCATTAACCTCTAGATATATGTTATTGAAGTTTAAATAAGACTCATTATTACAAGAAAAGCTCTGGAATTTCTTATTTCTATCATCACTAATGAAATCAATTGCCTCTTGTGCAGAGTACCACCTTTCTGGCCACTTGGAAATGGTTTTGCTAGCGTTAGAAAGCACTTGTTTTATTTGACCACTCATATTATTGAGACCTGCCAATGCAATAAAGCTTTTGGTTTTATTTTTGTAATTTGAATTAGCATAACCTTTATTAAGTAATTCAAGTGTCCCATTGCTAATACTTTGAGCCTTATAGTCTTGGTCGTCTTTTTTTAAAGCGTCTGCGATATCTTGTATCCAAAAAACTTGTGAAAGTAAAGAGCTTATTGAGTTTTTATCTAGCTCTGGATTGCTCAATAAAGCTTGTAAATTATCTACAATTTTTTGAATTTTTAAACGCTGAGAATTAGACTTATATTTGGTGTTATCATTTGGTGTAATCAATACATAATCTCGGTTACCACTTCTGTATACAGATTCTCTCATATCTATTGGTAAAGGATCTGACTCATAAGCTCTTTTTTTCATTTGATTGATATGCCAATCGGTGCTCAGTAAAGACATGTTAGCTACTCTAACATCTGTTCTTACTCCTTCCACTTCTTGAATATACCATAACGGAAAAGTGTCATTATCTCCATTTGTAAAAAGAATGGCATTGTAATCACAAGAGTTTAGGTAATTAGCTGCAAAGTCTCTGGCTGTAGATCTATTAGATCGGTTATGGTCGTCCCAGTTTTCATAGGCTAAAATGCTAGGTACAAAAAGACCCAAAGCAATAGGAACTATAGGAATCATTAAGTGAGAAGGGTATTTTTTACCCAAAAAGAACATTAATCCAAAAACCAATAATGAAACAACACTAATGTATGAAATGCTTAGACCAAGAGTCATTCCATTCCCAGAAATATATTGCGCTAAAAGTATAAGAGCACTTCCGCCAATTGTGTAAGCAGCTATTTTTTTAAGGTGGTTAAAATTGACATTTCTTGCAAAGTCAAATAATGCCCATACACCAATACCAATCCAAAAAGAAAACGCATAGAAAGATGCAGCATATGCATAATCTCTTTCTCTTGGCTCTGCAGGTTTTTGGTTTAGGTAGATAACAATGGCAATTCCAGTTAGTAAGAAAAGCAGAAAGACAACAAACCAGCTTTTAGGGTGTTTTACTAAGTGGAAAATAAAACCTATTAACCCCAATATTAGAGGCAACATAAAATACCTATTATATCCTTTATTAAGTTTAATATCGTCAGATAGAGTTTCCTGTGGTCCAAGCCTCTGTTCGTCGATAAAGTCTATACCACTTAGCCAGTTGCCCTCCAAAATCTTACTACTTCCTCCAGTTAGTCCATAGCCCTGAATATCATTTTGTCTCCCTGAAAAATTCCACAGGAAATATCTCAGATACATCCAATTTAGCTGATATTGGAAGAAAAATTGAATATTTTCTGAAAATGATGGGAGAAATAAACCATCTTTTGAAAGGTCTGTTGCTATTCCTCTTAAGTATTGTCGTTGATTATCTGGAGCACTTGTGTTGTTTGCGTAGGTCATTAATGCTTGGTACTGTTGGAACCTATCGGAATAATTTTGCTGCAGCATTTTATTTATTTGCCCGAGAGCTGGCAAAGGCTTCTTGGTATTTCCTTCATATCCACACCAAACCTTGTACTTATTACCCTCTCCTTGACGGTACATTCTTGGAAAAAGCGTTGTATATTCAGGCAAGAAAAGCTTATCTCCTCTTTTGCCTTTAAGGTTATCTATGTATCCTTTTTTTATGGTGCTCTCAAAGGAAAGAATATCTGGAAGTTGAAAAGAGTTAAATTCTTTATTTACAGTATCACATTGATTACGGAACTCATTAAGCTCCCACTCGTTCATAAAAGAAAGTTCTTTTTCAATCAGAGAATACCTGTATTGCGTACTCGATTTACCTTTAAAAAATCTAACATGTAAATTCAAAGGCTTAATAAGTTCTTTAATAATCGTAGTATCTGTAACGGAGAATTCTTGAAGACTTCCTAACGTAGTTAAAGTATAAACTTTCATAAAACTACTTTTGTCTGGACCTAGATGTTCTTCGCTACAATCTGAAAATGCTGGGGAATTCCAAAATCTTCCAGAAAGAATAGGCCAAGTCCCATATTGCTCTCTTTTTAAATATGAATGTAATTGAGAAAGTGTTTCAGGATTATTTTCATCTAAAGGAGGATTAGCATTAGATCTTACTAATATCATTACAAAGGAAGAGTATCCCATTAAAACAAGAGCTAAAGACAAAATGGCTGTATTTAATAACGACTTACCACTATTACTTGACCATTTTAAACCAATTACGATTAATAATGTGAGTGCCCCTAAAAAGAAAAAAGCACCACTATTAAACGGAAGCCCAAAACTGTCTGTAAAAAGCCTTTCCACCCTGTCAGCAAGTGAAACGGTTGTAGGAATAATTATACTCTGAATAGTTCCTAGGACAACTAAGGATGTTATGCCTGCACCAACAAACGATTTCCAACTAAATTCATATTTCTTAAAGTATATTACAAAGACAATTGCAGGGATGGCAAGTAAGTTTAGTAAGTGAACACCAATGGATAACCCTATCATATAACAGATAAAGAGAATCCATCTGTTAGGATGTGTTGCAAATGTTTTATCTTCTAAATTACTATACTGATCATCTTCTACGTCCCATTTCAAAATTGCCCAGAAAACAATTGCTGTAAAGAAAGAGGACATTGCATAAACCTCCCCCTCAACTGCTGAAAACCAAAAGGAATCTGTAAATGTGTAAGAAAGTGCACCAACAAAGCCTGCACCTAAAATAGCAATAGAAGAGTTTTTATCAATTTCCCCATTTTTCTTAGCCATTTTTCTGCCTAACATGGTGATACTCCAAAACAAAAATAAAATACTGAAAGAACTGCTTAATGCGGACATAGAATTTACCATCATTGCAGCGTTTTCTGGACTAGCAAATGCTGAAAACAATCTTCCAAGCATCATGAAAAATGGAGCTCCTGGAGGGTGACCGACTTCTAACTTGTAGGCGGTAGTAATATATTCACCACAATCCCAAAGGCTGGTGGTTTGCTCCATAGTAGATAGGTAAACAAAAGTGGCTATTGCAAATACAATCCATCCAGTTATGTTATTTAATTTTTTGTAGTTCATGCAGTAAATTGTAATTGGCAAAAATAGAAAAATACATCCATAATAAACATTAAAATATAGATTTAAAGACGGTTAATGAAAAAAAGAGGTTGAATAGTTAACTAAAAAATTTGGTTGGATAGAAAATAGAAAGTAAATTCGCAATCGAAATTGTCCCATGGTGTAACTGGCAACACGTCTGTTTTTGGTACAGAAGAGTCTAGGTTCGAGCCCTAGTGGGACAACTCTTAACAGATAAGGATTTACAATGTGTGCTTATATATGTGCTTATTGTAAGTCCTTTTTTCTTTTCTACCTGTAAAGTTTCATTGTGTAGTGGTGTGTATTTTTTCTACACAAACTATCATTTTTATTTGTGTCATTAAATTTTAAAACTTAAAAAATGAGATAAAATAAACAAATGGAGGTAGCAGTAGAACCAGTTGAACAATTGCACCAAGAATTTGAATGGATGAAAGAATAATTAAAGAAAGAGATTTTTTTAGATGTTGAAAAATTGGCAAATAAAGAGCTGCTTACAAGACAACAGTTAGCTGACTATTTAAGCGTATCAAAACAAACTATAATTAATTGGTCTAAAGAAGGTATTATAAAACCAAAGTTCATTGGTAACAGAGTATACTACAAAGCGGAGAAAGTAAATAATCTTAGTATCTTCATAAAATTATAAATTGATAAACTTTTACAAATGAAAAAAATATTAAGCCTAATTATAGTCTCATCAATCGTTTTATCGTGCTCTGAACCGGTAACAGAAAACATAAAAGCTGAAAACACAAAAAATGAAAATGTTAACCCTTTAAGCGGAATCTTCACATCACGTGATGCGAAAGCTGAAATATTGCAAAAAAATATGAATTTATTTGCTAATGCAGATTTTTCCTACGTTAGTGAAATAATTACAGAAAACTTTACACTCAGTACAGCTGGAGATACAGCGGTTGTTGCTCATGGCAAGGAGGAAGCCATTGCCTATTGGAATAACATTCATGGAATTTATGAAGATATTCGCTTTTCCGATGGCAGACTTCAAACTTTTGAATTGAACAACGGAGAAGTATGGTCAGCATATTTCGGTGAGCTTTATGCAGTTGGGAAATTCTCAAAAGAAAACTATGCCATACCGTTAAACGTTTGGATACAATGGGAAAATGATAAAATCGTTCGCCAAGTTGATATGCTAGATTCAAAATTCTTTACAGCCGAAATTGAAGCTAGTGAAGAGGCTTAAATATAAAAAGGCTAAAGTAATTAATTAAAAATCCTTCTTTTCAGTGGAGGTAAATTCATCAGTTGTAGATAGTTTATACACTTTGCCAATATTTATATTGCTATTTGATGAGTAAGATGGGGTGATTTTGCAAACTATTAAGATCCATTAAATGAGAAAGTGAATTGAGAAAGGATTTGACTTTATGACGTTTTCTACTAAAAGCTAAACAAGGACAAGAAAAGTTGACTTAGTTAAGAAAGCAAAGGGAGGTTAAAATATAATATTGAATTTATTTATACTTCTCAAAAGGCCATCTTTCACCCTCAAAAGGCCGTCTGTAGCCCAAGTTAGTAATAGTTCCTGACGCAGCTGAAAATTCATTATTAAGCCCAATTTCAAAACTGGCAGTAAAATTGTGAAGTTTAAGCTGTGGTCCTACAAAAAAATGGCCAAGGCCTGACTGTAATTAATATGTTCTTTTCCAAACTGCCGCTGAAAGCTACTATGCTTTTAAAAATGATGCGCGTTATATCAATCGATATTGAATATATTTTGGGGTTAATTACCAAATCAAAAAACAACATGCTATTGAGCTCAGCTATATATTAATCAAGAATTCAAGAAGCCAATCCTGAAGCAGGTCATATATTATCATTATCCTATTCATATGATTTAAATGCGGCACTTAAAGAAAGAAAAAACAAGAAGATAGCAAATAAAAAAGCCAACAATTTTAACTAAATATACTGCGTTAAACTGAATTCCTAACTATTCTTGATTTCATACACTTAGGTAATTATGTCAAAGTGTGTTTCTTTTTTAAGCGCTAATTATCAAATTGGAAAAAAGAGTTTTGTGATTTGGCTGCTGCAAGTCCTACACGTTAACCATATCCATTTTGGATATTCTTTTGTTAGCTCAGACTGTGGGTTATATGTTTATTTAAATAATATTTTTCTGTTATTGCTCAAAATATATCCACGATTCACCAAAGTATATGTCTTTTGTATTGACTTTTTTAACTCTTTTCAGCTCTTTGTTTGCTTCTTTTTTGTCGCTGGTTTCAAGCGTATAAATAAGAAACCATGAAGCTCTGGAATTACGAACGATTCTTGTTTTTAGCTCATACTCCCTAGTCAATATCTTTTGAAAGTTTTGAGCTTCTTTCATTTCCCTTGTGGCCCCAACTACAACGTATAAGTCTCCTTCAACTATTTTATCCGAAGAATCTTCGTTAACATCTGGTTCTTTAGGGTTTTGGTCTTCTGGGCTAGGAGAACTCTGCTCTGGTTCTTCGATAATTTCTGATTCTTTAGGGTCCTCATTTTCTAAACTAGGGCTATTATTAGGTTTAAATTCAAACTCAGAAATCATTTTTTCTCTATCAGCTCTTTCTTTTTCAAGTGCCTTTTTCAACTCTTCCAAACCATAAATTCTTTCTTTTAACAGTGCTTTTTGTTTCTCTAACTCTTCTTTTATTAACAAGTTATCTTGTTCTAAAGCATCTGTTTTCTCGTATAATTCTGCATTTTGTTCCTCTAGTTTTCTGAAATTAGCATCAGAACCCACTCCTTCAGAACTACCTTTTCCAATTTTATATCCGATTAATATCTCGTGAGAACCACTGTTTTGAGTGCCTATCTCTTGACTTGAAATACCATATGAATAGCCCAACAATAATTGCTTGTTGATGGAGGCTCCTATCATTGACGAATAACCAATGTTGTGATGATACTTTAGTGTTCCTCTAAATTTCTTATTGTACTCAGCGGAAATCGCGCTCTCAAAAATAAATGGAGTTCCTTGAGCTCCTTTAATATATATACTCGGCATTAGGCTCCATTTCCCTCCGTTCAATAGAAAATTATATTGTGCATTTGCATTAAAGTGAGGAATGTTGAGGAAAGATAAACTGTCTGAAGAAAAGTTATTTTCATACCTAAACTTTGGAGACAACAAGTTGGAAATTGCAAAACCTAATTGAAGCTCATTAAATTTATAATGAATTCCTGCTTTAGCATCAAAATTTGTTGCATTCTGATTATTAAACAATTGCATCTCAGACTCATCTTCTGCAATAATATTACTAAAAATTAACCTATTTTGAACTATCCCAGAAGATAAACCGAATCTAATCTTGTGCTTACTTGTAATGGAAACATTGTAAACATAAGAAAAATAACCCCCAGTACTTCCCAAAATATTTGTTTGGTCATTAATAACCGTAAAACCTAAAGCCATTTTGTCTCGGTTAAAATTTCCATCAATCGTAAACACTTGGGTTTCTGGTGCACCAGAAAAACCATGCCATTGCCTATGTACTAGCAAATGTGCAATGTTTCCATTTAATCCTGCCGCTGCAGGATTAATAAAATATTGGTTTTGCAAATAATGCTCTATTACCGGTGTTTGCTGACCTTGAGACATCAATGAACCTAGAAATATCGTTAGTAAAAGTAGTCCTTTTTTCATCTTTATTATTTATTTCTTAACACCGTTAATGAGCCCTTATACACTTTGTCTGAATCCATAAATTTAATTATATAATAATATGTTCCATCAGTCAGTTGGTCCATTCCTGAAACACCTTCCCAGTCATTTTGATATCCTTTCACAGAAAGCACCTCACCACCCCATCTATCATATACGTATACATCTGCACCTTCAAAGGTTTCTATATTGGTTATTTTCCAGGTGTCGTTTAAACCATTACCATCTGGTGTTATTACGTTGTAAATAAATAACTTGAAATCCTCAATTACATTTACAACCATACTGTCTGCGTTTTTACAGCCGTGTATATCCGTTACCTGCAAATAATAAGTGGTTGTTTCCAATGGATTTGCATCAGGATTTGAAATCGAGTTATTATCCAATGATTCTGTAGGTGTCCAACTGTATCCAATAGCCCCTGGATAATATCCTTCTAATCCTACTGTAAAACCCTGACTAACACTTGTGTCTATGCCGGCATTTGGCTCAGGTAAAGGAAATACTTCGGCATACTTCGGTATTGAATCTGCACACAGTTCTCCAGTTGTTGCAACTAACCAAACTTGATAAAACCCATCTATGGCATAGTTGTGCACAGGGTCGGTAGCGATTGATATGTTGTTATCACCAAAACTCCAGGCATAAGAAATTGTTCCAGATGCTATTTGGGTAGAATTTACAAACATTACAGGAGATCCAAGACAAGCATCTGTAACTTCAAAATTAGGGTAAGGCATAGGATTAATAATTACCTGCTTTGTTAACTGAGAAACACAACCTTCATTCGATGTTACAATTAAGCTAACGTTATACGTTTGAGCATTTAAATAATTATGCTGCGGATCGGTAGAAGTTGAGCTTGATCCATCACCAAAATCCCATGAATAAGCCGTCAAAGAAGCTGAAGAATTAGACGTGTTGATAGAGCTTGTATCGTCAAAAACAGATGTTTGAAAATGACAAACCGCATCGGCAATAAAACCAACTTCCGGTAAAGGGTGAACGCTTACTGCCTGCGTAATTGTATCCTTACAGTTATTGTTGGAAGTTGTTATTAATTCAACATTATATATACTATCTAAACTATATAAATGACTTGGTTGGTCAACTATATTTAGTAAAGAGTTATCATCAAAATCCCACTCGTACGTTAAGGATCCAGTCGCAATATTTGAGCCGTTTGCAAAATTCATAGTATTTCCTAAACACACATCAGCAAATGTGAATGAGGCTGTTGGCATGTAATAAATTGAAACTAGTTTGGAAACACTGCTTGAACATCCATTTGAGGTAGTAGTAGTTAGTTCAACATTATAGTTGTTGGGCAGTAAATATTTGTGCTTAATATCTTGGGTCGTGCCAATGGAAGCATCATCAAAATCCCATAAAAATGTTAAATTATTTTGACCCTCTGAAAAAACGGTAGTACTATTAAATACCGAAGAATCTATTTGACATTCATTGGTAAAAGTAAAATCTGTTTGGGGGACTTCATATATAACGACCGTTTCTTGAGTAAGTCTTGTACATGTTGCAGGAAAAGTACCAATTACCGCTTCCAATGCAACGACATATGTGCCAGTATCCGGATAAGTATGCGATGGATTAGCTAACGGAGATGCTGCTCCATCGCCAAAATCCCAAGAATACTGAACAGTTGAGCCTGGAGACACAGATGTATTTATAAAAGAACTTGCCGCTCCTTCACAAACACTATCACAAATAAAACTAACATCAACTGGCTCGGTTATTTCTACCTGCTTTGTAACTGAATCGACACAACCAAAAGTTGATTCAATAATTAACTCCACATCAAAGGTACCTGCAGATAAATAACTATAGGAAGGAGTAGCAATATTATCTGTTCCTATGCCGTCTCCAAAACTCCAATCATAGGTAGAAACATTGCTAGGAGCAATTGATGTAACTGAAAAACTCATTGGAGCTCCTAAACAGACCGCTGTTTGCGTAAAGTCCACAGATGGCAATGGGTTCACTTGCACGCTTTGCGTGATTGAGCCCGTGCAGCCTCGGTCAGTTTCCACCGTAAGAGACACATTATAAACCCCATCCGCAGGATAAATATAACTAGGGTCCGAAGCTATACTTCCGCTTCCATTTCCAAAGTTCCAAGAAAAGTTTGTAATTGCCCCATCTGTTGAGGTAGATCCGCTACTATTAAAAACGGTATTGGAGCCATCGCATTCTATCGTTGATGTAAAAGCTGGTTGTGGATTTCCATTAACAACAATTTCCTCGCTTTCTGAATAGGCGAATGGACAAACACCACTTTGAACCATGGCTCTATACTGAGTTGTTTGATTTAAATTTGCATAACTTAAATCTACTGTTGTATTAACAATGTTAGCTCCGGGAGTAGTAGCGAAATTATCGTTAGAAGATTCCCACCATAATATATCTCCGTTTTCATAAACCAAATTAACTACTCCTCCATTTCCGCCCGCACAAACCGTATTTGCACCAATTACAAAGCCACCAACCGTCGGGCTATTCACCACTACTTCATAAGGATTTGCTTGCGTTACCTCAGGACATGTTACGGTTTTAATGATTGACCTAAAAAAAGTAGTTTGAATTATGTTCTCAAAAGGGAGAGATGGCGTTGTATCATTCAACGTAGTCCATGGCCCAAGAAGACTGTTTGACATCTCCCATCTAAGTATATCTCCATTACTACCCGTTAAAACCAAGGAGTCTTCGTTGGTTCCTGAACATAAAATATTTATTGGTGTAATTGTACCTTCACTGGGTGCATCAGCTACATTTACCTGCAAACTTTCTGTTATCGGCGAGCAACCTGGCATTACTATATCAACAGAGTATGAAGCTTGATCCGCGACAAGGACCGAGGGAATTGTGAAAGACTCAGTAGTGTAGGGTAAAGCTGTTGAATTTTTTTTCCAAGAATAAGAAGCTCCTGCAAAGATGTCAGCACTTATCTGAAATGTTTCTCCCTCGCAATAAGGACCCGTTGAAACAAGATTTACAGAATTTGGATATTCCTCCTCTATACCGCTAAATACAGAAACAGGCTCCACAACAGCATATTTTCGGGCTCGTATCCAATCTATTTGAAGACTTCCTGAAATACTTGAAGGAGGATTTAGACCGTTTTGAACGCCTACTATAATTTTTTTAGGCATAAGAAATAATCCCATGAAATCTGGTCTGGTTTCGTTAGCTAAACCCGCTGGAAAAGTGATGCTTTGATTTGACTCCAAATGCCAATTAAATGACCATAAACCAACTGGGGTTGAGGGAGCGATTCCAGTAACCGTAACTACAGGAGGCATGAGCGACAAGTTTCCGCTACTAATTATTGGTGGAGCACCGGAAACTTGCTGCATTAACATGTTCTCATTTTCATATGTAGATACAAAACCAACATTGCCCGCATCTACAAGCCCCATAGCCGCTATTCCACTTGAAGCAGTAATAGTGTTCATTTCAACTGTTAGCGTATCCGTATAACTGGTATTCGAAACCAACAATGCATATGGATTTGCTAGGTCTTGATTAAAAGTACATGTACCTCCAGCCAAACTGAAATTCGTAAAGACTCCAAATTGATTCCATTTTAAAGCGTCCACAATAGCTGCTTCAAAAGAGTCAAATAAATTAAATGTTGCTTCGCCATTTGCAACTCCTGCCGCACTTGGATTACCATAATACATGTATATGGTTGTTGCTCCTTTAGGCAGCGTTGGCACTTTTACCCAAAAACGCGTACTTAACTGATCATAATCTAAGGGATCAAACCAGTAGGATAAATTATTTCCTGCAGCATCTTTAAACCTAAAATCGTCGCCATTAAATTTTGCTTTTCCTGATGCAACCAACGCTGCTGTTGGAACATCTACCGCAACTTGAAATTCAGTGTAAGCATTATTCGATGCAGAAGAATTAATTTCAATGGCTTGGCGATAATCAAAGCCTGGGTAACATGACTGAGATTGACCTGTGCCCATAATTAAGCTAGCAAAAAACAGAACTATAACTTTATTGATACTATTCATTTTCTATTTGTAAATTTTTGTAAACTTAACTGTCTTTTGATCTCTTCCTTTCTTAACTCTTACTAAATACATTCCCAGCAATATTTTATTTAGTTCATATTGTTTGTTTACTTCTTTGGCTACAAAGCTATCTGATTCAATAAGCTGCCCCATTAGGTTAAAAACATCTACCTGTATTGCGCTTGTATTTCAAGTCTTAACTTTAATGTAAAGTTACCGTTATTTTCTTTGGATAAACTAACGCCTCCAAGATTCCATTCTACAAAATGTTTTTGCGTTATTTGTCCAAAAATAAATGTTGGAAAAATAAGTATCATTTAAATGAATTTTTTCGTATTACGAAATTATATATCACTTAATAATACCAAACCAAAAAAACTAAAATTATCATATTTCAATATAAAACATATAAATCATTGATAATAAGTAAATTAAAAAAAAGACTTTATAATACTAAGGGTAATAAAAAGTTGACTTAGTTGAAAAAAGGCAGGTTAGTTATAGCTTATAAGGATTAGAAAAAAGCCATATTGATAGTTCCAGATAGTAATAAAAAGTAATTTTTTAAAATCTCAAACCCTTCAAAAACAGATTATTGGTTATAAAAAAAACAATTAATAAAATACTTTTATGTAAAATTTTGAATCTTCTGTTTTCAGATAAATAAGTAATTTTATGAAATGAAAAAATTAATTGATATCCCTGATGAAATTGTAAAACCTTTAAAAATCATGGCTCTTGAGAAAGACAGAGATCTTAAGAATTACATTCAAGACATTTTAATTTATCATGTTACAAAAGGAAATTAATTAAAGTGTAATAAATAGTTGAAAAATTATAATTATTTAATTTCTAAAGCAATCTCCCAATTATCCCAGAGCAAGGCTACTGCATTGTTTTTCACTACGAAAAGTAATTTTTCTGTAGAGTTAGATTCTTTTTTTGGAGAAACTACCACTCTTAGCTGATCTAAGTCTTGATTATAGTTATACGCTCCCCATTGTTCAGCTTTTTTATTAAAAATCACAATACATTCTTTTACATTTGGAATTATAAAAAAGGAATACTTACCAGCAGGTAATTTTTCCCCCTCTACCAGAATATCTTCATCTGTCTTAAAAGTAGTTGCTTCATTTGCACCAGCTCTCCATATTTTATCATAAGGAACAAGTTCTCCCCAAATTTTTCTTCCCTTCACAGATGGACTTCCATAATCTATTGATATGGTTGCAGCATTTATTTTCCCAGACACACTTTCTGCTGAACTAGCTTTTGCCTTTTGTCCCACAACAAAATTAGTAGTGGCAATTAAGATTAACAGTAAACCAATAATTTTTTTCATAGTATATTTCTTGAAATTAAAATTTTAATGTATTTAAGCAGCAATTTACAATTAAACTGCTTTAAAAATTTCTTTGTCTAAATATCTTTTTTCAGCTCTTTCAAGAATTAGTGAATATATATTTTGATTTTTATTGTTTTTTGTGAGGTCTGTTTTCTTATCAGCTTCTTTTAGGTAATGTTTAAAAATAAACTTTGAATATTCATTTGGCTGACAGTTAAGTAATGACCCTTTATATCTAATCCACATTTCTTTAAACATATCTTCGTTTAAACCCTGATGGGCCAAATCAAAAAGTAAAAAATCCCAAGCCAATTTCTTATCAAAACTTTTAAATAGGCTTTTAAACGGATCTTTGAATTTATAAACTCTTAGCAACTTTAAAAGGGTATTAGAAACAGGATTATTTCTTCTAAAAAGCTCTTGATATACAATGTAGAAGAAATAATATTCCTTTTCTAAGTCGTTATCGTTATTTATATTATTAATTAATTCTTTTATTGAAATTTCCTCATTATTAATACCAAAGGCGACGAATATAGCTTGGTGAATAAACTTATTAGTCATTCTAACACACGATACCCTATCTTCAATGGTTATCACTTTACAGAACTCTACGTTTCTTAAAAGTACAGCTCTGTATATAGAATTGAAGACCCCGTCCTCAAATGGCAGTTTTTTTTCAAGCTTTAAACTGCTTATCCAAGGAGATTCTTTCCAATCTTTTTGTTTCATTTATTGTTCTATAGAATTGGCTTCAAAATAAGCAATTTCGTTTTCTAAAGTTGTATAGTCTATTTGAATGGGGTTGCAACATGTCTCACAATCTTCAATGTAGGACTGTCCACTGACGGAAATATCTAATAGCATAGATATTTTTTCCCAACAATAAGGGCAGTCAAAAAAATACTCTTCCATAAATATTCCTTTAATTTCCCATCCACCTTTCATGCCACATTTGAAACATCAAAAAGTACCATAACTTGGTATCATATTCTTTTCTCCCTCCATAAAAGGCAGTCTTTAATTTTTCAATAAAAGCCCAATTAAAAACTCCTTGTTTTTCTATCCTAACTTTGTTAAGATACTCCTCAACATGTTCTCTTAGTTCGTTCTTTAGCCATTTTGCTATAGGGATTGCAAACCCCATCTTAGGCCTATCTAAAAGTTCTCTGGGAATATAGTCGTGTGTAATTTCTCTTAAAATTCTTTTTTTAACTCCATTTTTGTATTTGTATTCATTTGGTAATTGTGCAGCAAACTCTAATATTCTGTGATCCAGCATTGGCTCACGACCTTCCAAGCTATTTGTCATGGTTGCTCGGTCCACTTTTTGTAATATATCATCTAGCATATAGGTTTGAAAGTCAATAGCCATCATATACGACAATGGAGATTTAAAACCTTCTAACATCTCTTTACTTTGAAACATGGTTGGTAAACTTTGAAACTCAGCGTTCATAACGCTCTTCATTTGCACATCGTTGAATTGTTGGCTTAGACCTAGCATTATTTCTTTTTGATATGGATTTTCAAGAAAACTTTTTAATCTTTCATAGCGATTGTGAAAATTGTACTTGTTTTTAAGAACAGGAATGCTGTCAGATGAAATATTGTTCATTGCACGAATGAGAGATTTACGCACAGCCTTTGGAATTGAATTTAAAGTTTTCCCATAACGTTGTATATAATCGTATCTGTTATATCCACCAAAGATCTCATCTCCTCCATCTGCACTTAAAGCAACTGTAACATCTTTTCTAGCTGCTTTTGAAACTAGGGTAGTAGGAATTGCACTAGAATCTGCAAATGGCTCGTCGTAGAAAAAAGGCAAATCCTTGATCATTTCAATAGCTTCCTCTTCATTACAATTTATTTCTGTATGGTCTGTTCCGAGATGTTTTGCAATATCCCGAGCATAAGGAGCCTCATTTAATCCAATGTCTGGAACACCAATAGTAAAAGTTTTAAGTTTAGTTGTTGATTCTGCCTGAATTAAAGAGGTAACAGTGGTGCTGTCATATCCACCACTAAGAAAAACGCCAACTGGCACATCAGCTACCATTCTGTAATTAAATGCCGATTTAAGAAGTTCTTTTGTTTGAATTTTAGCTTCTTCAAAAGAGATTTTTAATTTGGGCTGATTATAAAAATCATATACATTCCAATATTGGACTTCTACTTGAGATTTGTTCTCTAAATTCAGCTTTAAATAATGTCCAGGTTTTATTTTTGCACAATTTTTAAAAATACAATGTGGTGTTGGCACATTCCCATATTGCATGTAGGCTGCAACTGCATTTAGATCTAGTTTTTTTTCAAATTCAGGATGTTCATGAAAAGATTTTAGCTCAGATGAAAATAAAATTAAATCATTTTTTTGGTAATAAAATAATGGTTTTACCCCCGCTCTATCTCTAATAAAAATCACGTCTTGTGTGTTTTCGTCAAATAAAGCAATAGCAAACATTCCAATGAATCTTTCAATAGCCTTTATTCCCCATTCTGCATAGGCATGAAGAATCATCTCCGTATCAGACTCGCCATTAAAATAATGACCTAGCTCAATTAGTTCCTTCTTAATTTCTTGGTAATTATAAATTTCTCCATTGTAAGTAATGTGAAGATGACTAAAGTTCATAGGTTGGCTACCAGTCTGGCTTAAGTCAATTATCGATAGTCTTTTGTGGCCAAAACCAACTATCGCATTTTTAGATTTCAATAGTGAAGTGCCTTCACCATCTGGTCCACGATGATTAAGGGGCTTAATCATGGATTGAATATTTGACTCAGTTGATTTTTTATGGAAATCTATAAAACCTGCAATTCCACACATGGTTTATACTTCGATTAATAAATTAGTTTTGGAAATTATATTTATGGTTGAGGCCCAGAATTACCATCGTTTAATTGATCTATTTCAATTTCACTAACTAGACCTTCTTCAATATTTGTTCCGTTGCAATCAATAGTATAATCGTAAGTATCAAATGGGATTTTATTTTCATCAAAACATTTCCCGTTTTTACACAATATTTTGGTAGCTATATTATCGCAATCTCCATTGCCATAGTCAATTAAAGCAACTGTTTTACAGTCTTTTAAATATTTGACTTTACCAGAAACTATACAATTACAATCGTCAGAAATTACAATAGGCTCGTATACAAATTTGTAAACTCCAGATAACTTATCACAGTTGTATTTAGGCTTCAAACCCTTATCTAGTTTATAACACCCTGCAAGAAGAATTACAATTAAAACAAATAAATATTTATTTTTCATTTCTTAAATCTAGCAAAAAACCCCGGATTTATATTATTTTTTTTTAAGAAATGTCCAAAGAATAATATAAATCCAAAAGGATATATTATGTAAATAAAAGTTGATTATTTATATAATATTGGTTAATATGGAGAAAATTTATTTTAATAGATATGAAAAACACTCCTAATGCTCCATTTACTTGTCAGTATACTCCTCAAATTCCTGAGTTGTTATTGAATTTAAATTGCAGCATCGCTATTTCTACTTATCAGGCTGGAAAATTAGTTTTAATATCTCCAAAAGACGAAAACTCATTGGTTCAACTTCCTAGACATTTCGAAAAAGTGATGGGAATAGCGGAAGATAAAAAAAAGGACAAATTAGCTCTTGCTTGTAAAGACCAAGTAATAATATTTTCTAATTCTAGAGATCTAGCTATTCACTACCCAAAGTCTCCAAATAAGTACGATGCGATGTATATGCCTCGTGTAACTTACCATACTGGACCTTTAGACATCCATGATTTAAGTTTTGGAAATAACGGGGAGCTTTTTGCTGTTAACACTCTATTTTCCTGTATTATAACAATTAATGACGATTATAATTTCTCTACATATTGGAAACCACCATTTATTGATGCTTTAGTTTCCGAAGACAGATGTCATTTAAACGGAATGGCTCTCAAAAATGGGAAACCAAAATATGTTACAGCGTTTAATAAAGGTAATTCTAGACAAAGCTGGAGAGATAATATTACTAAAAGTGGTATTGTAATGGATGTTGAAACAAATGAAATTATAGTTGAAAATTTACCTATGCCACATTCCCCTAGAATATTTAACAATGAGTTATATGTTCTTTTATCTGCTACTGGTGAATTGGCAAAAATAGATGTTGAAAATAACAAATACGAAGTAGTAGTTAAGTTAGATGGTTTTGTTAGAGGAATGTCCCTTCATAAAGATTATCTATTTATTGGTCTATCTAAATTAAGAGAGAATTCATCAACCTTTGGTAAATTAGATTTTGCTAAGAGAGCTAATGAAGCTGGGATTGTAATTATTCATTTACCAACGGCCAGCATAACCGGAAAAATTACTTATCAAACTAGTTTAGACGAAATTTACGATGTCCATATTTTGGACAATAAAATGCGGCCTAATATTCTTAATACTATTACTGAAGATCATACCCAGGGACTAATGACTGAGAAAGCAACATTTTGGGGAAAAAAAACAGAAAATAAATTAACTTAAAAGTTATAAACTTTATTTTATTAATTTTTTTTTGTCCCATTTTAAATGAATGAGTATTTAAATTAATTTTGAAAAAAATATATATATGAAATATAATTACGCTAGAAAAGAGAGGCAATTGAAGTTCTCTATAAAAAAACTCAACAAATATTTAGAAAACCCTAATAAATATTTGGAAAATTCTATTGCTAAATTGACGTTAAAAATTAAAAAATTAGTAAATGAGTTGACCAAAGTATTTTCTAAGGCAAAATTAAGCAGAATAATAGGAGCTGCATCTATATTTTTAGGATTAACTTTTTCTAATACTACAAATGCCCAGTCTTTTGCTTCACCTGTAGAAAATCCATTTGGTTTAGACACTATTTCTGAATCAGTATTACAGATTCCAGAATTTGCAGATATGGATGGTGATGGAGACTTGGATATTTTAGTAGGGGGTCAAGTGGAGTATTCTTTTAGCAGTCAATATACCCCGGCCCCCGGAGGTTTTTATTACTTTGAAAATACAGGCACATCCTCCTCTCCGCTCTTTTCTCCAGGACAGCTAAGCCCATTTGGTTTAGATACATCAAGCTCCACATCTGGTATTATGTCACCTACTTTGGTCGACCTTGATGGAGATGGAGATTTAGACCTTATAAATTCATTCATTAATATTGAATATTACGAGAATACGGGAGACGCCTCTTCCCCTGTATTTAGTTCACCAGTTCAAAATCCTTTTGGGTTAAATTTTGGGATAAACATGGGATTAACTGAAGTCAATACTGGAAGTACATTAGCAGATTTAGATGGAGATGGAGATTTTGACCTACTTACAACAAGTTATTATGGAAATTTAAACTATTTTGAAAATATAGGTACTTCTACTGCTCCTCAATTTGCTCCTAAAACAACTAATCCTTTTGGGTTAACTCCTAGTACTGATTCAATTTCTGGTTATCCTGAACTGATGGACATAGATAGAGATGGAGATTTAGATCTCATGGTTGGAAGCTATAACGTAACTACTTATGCTGGTATTTTTGAATATTTTGAAAATATTGGTACAAATACCGCCCCTCAATTTGCTCCTAAAACAACTAATCCATTTGGTCTAACTGGTACTTACGAATATAACTATCTTACATCAGCTGACTTAGATAACGATGGAGATTTAGATGTTTTATCTTGTGAATATTACGGAGTTTTTCAATACTTTGAAAACACTGAATTAAACACAAATATTGAAGAAAAAAATGCAGATATAGTTAAAGTTTATCCAAACCCATTTAACGATGAAGTGTTTTTAGAAACTTTAAATAATGCTAAAAATATAGAGGTTTTTGATGTGTTAGGTAAAAAAGTAGTTGCTATTGAAAATGTAACAAACAGAGTTTCTTTACAAAATTTGAAACCAGGCTTGTATAGTTTTAAAATAAACTTTACAGATGGGACTTACCAAACTAAACAAATTCAAAAAAAGTAGTTAAGCTTTATTCAACAAAAAATTAAAGGACAAGAATATCTCTTGTCCTTTTTTATTGATTTTAAATTCCACTACCATTCATTATTGTTATTTAATAGACTTCAGCGGAAATCAC
>CESU01002867.1_pt1 | contig 21888 bp, 23 predicted proteins | sample 531141 | NCBI WGS metagenome assembly CESU01 (sample SAMEA2621401, study PRJEB7988) | marine metagenome | isolation source: saline water (ENVO:00002010), including
ATGACAAAAGAAATTAAAAACAATGATCCTTATAAATTAGCTGGAGTTGATATAGAAGCTGGTAACTCGCTTATTGATAAAATCAAGGCTGATGTTGGTGCTACACAAGGTCCTAATGTCTTAGGAAATATTGGTGGATTTGCAGGAATGTTTAAATTAGACGGTTCAGTTAAGAATCCTACTCTGGTTGCATGCACTGATGGCGTTGGTACAAAAGTGGCCTTAGCTCAAGAAAATAATAAGCTCGACACCATTGGTCAGGACCTGGTAGCTATGTGTGTTAATGATCTTATAACCTGTGGTGCTGAACCTTTATTCTTTTTAGATTATTTTGCAACCTCTGCTCTTGATGTTGATCAAGCGGCATTAATTATTAAAAGTATTGCTGCTGCCTGCAAAGATAGTGGCTGCGCCCTTCTGGGCGGTGAAACTGCTGAAATGCCCGGGCATTATGTTGGCAAGAATTTTGATCTTGCTGGTTTTTCAGTTGGCATAGTTGATGAAAGTAAAATTATAAATGGTTCAAATATTAAAAATGGTGACGCAATTATTGGAATAGAGTCTAGCGGACCTCACTCAAATGGCTATTCGTTAATAAGAAAAATTATTGATGAATCTTCCGCATCACAAGACGAAATTAATTCTATTGTAAACATGGTATTAAAGCCTACTCATTTATATCCAGAACTTATAAAAGAGGTGCTACAAACTCTAAAAGTTAACGGTATGGCTCATATTACTGGTGGTGGGATTACTGAAAATATACCGAGAATAATTCCAACTGGATTAAATATTGATATCTTTAAAGATTCATGGGAAATACCTGAGGCTTTTAAATGGCTTCAAGCTCAAGGAAGTATTTCTAATAGCGATATGTATAGGATATTTAATTGCGGCATTGGGATCACATTAATTGTAGATCAATCGCTTAAAGAAGAAGCTATAGACTGTATTCAGAAATCTGGCTATAAAGCTTTTTATCTAGGCAATGTTCATGATAGAGAAACAGATACACCCGTTACTTATTTATAATAGTGTTTAAAATAATTGCTCTAATCTCTGGAAGTGGTTCAAACTTAGAGGCAATCATGCAGGCTTGTGAAGCTAGAACAATTAATGGAAATGTCGTAGGCGTTATTAGCAATAATGCAGATGCTTTTGGTCTTGAGAGGGCTAAAAAGTTTAATATTCCCTCAGTAGTAATTAATCATAATGACTATGATTCACGTGAAAGCTTTGATGCCGCATTAGTGACATCTATAAACGAATTTGGACCAAACCTTATCGTTTTAGCAGGCTTTATGAGAATATTGTCGCCTGTAATGACATCAGCTTTTCAAGATATGATGATCAATATTCATCCCTCATTATTACCAAAATACCCAGGACTGGATACTCATGAGCAGGTCATAGCAAATAAGGATACTCAGCATGGAGTTACAGTTCATTCTGTTTCAGAAGAGCTTGATGCTGGCCCTATAGTAGCTCAGGCAAGGATATCAGTTGATACAGATCAGAAACTCAATGAGCTGGTTAAAAGAATTCATAAAGCTGAGCATCTTTTATTTCCGAAAGTTATAAGTATGATAGCCTCAGGTGAACTTAATCTTAAAAAATCAGGCTTAGGCCAAGAAGTGATATATGAAAATTATGAAATTTAAAAAAATTCTAGTACTAATATTAATACTTCCATTATTAGGTTCAGCAAATGAGGTTCAAGACTACAAAGCTGAGTATCTTTTTGAAACTGAACAATTTTCAGTAACTGGAATTAGAGAACTTAAGACAGAGAATGATAAAGCCTCTATTACTTTTAATGCTAAAACAAAAATTATAAAATTATTTTTTGAATCAACTTTTGATGTTATAAACAATCAGGTCTTTTCAGAACAATACTTAGTGACAATAAAAGCATTTTTAATAAAAAGAAAATATTTAATTAAATATGGAAAAGGTAATGGGGTTATTGAATCTTCAGGTCAAAATAAATGGGAAATATCATATAAAAAAGATCTAAAAATTCTAGATCCACTAAATGCACAAGTTCAAATGCGAATAAATGTTAAAAAGATGTTTGATTTAAAAGATTACAGCCCTTTTGAGATAGCGCTTCAGGATATCAGGGATGGTGATATAGAGATAAATACCTATAAATTTGCAAGAAATGATATATATGAATTTGATGGTGAATCCTATGAATCTATTGTTATTGAAAGAATTAGAGAGCAAGACTCGCGAGTTACCGAGTATTATTTAGTTCCAGAATTAGGCTTTCTTATTTTAGAGGTTATTGATAAAAAAGAAGAATCTACTGAAAGGCTTAAATTGCAAAAAATACTAAGTCTTGGGTAGAGTTACTCCGAGCTGTCCTTGGTATTTACCGCCTCTATCCTTATAGCTTGTTTCACAATCCTCATCTGACTCAAAGAAAATCATTTGTGCCACACCTTCACCAGCATAAATTTTTGCAGGTAAATTGGTAGTATTTGAGAACTCCAAGGTAACATGCCCTTCCCACTCTGGCTCTAGTGGTGTCACATTAACTATGATTCCACATCTAGCATAAGTTGACTTACCTAAACAAATTGTTAGTACATTTCTTGGAATCTTAAAGTACTCAACAGTTCTTGCTAGAGCAAACGAGTTAGGGGGTATTACACAAACATCTGAATGAATGTCTATAAAACTATTATCATCAAAATTCTTTGGATCAACAGTTACAGAATGTATATTTGTAAATACTTTAAATTCATTAGAACACCTTACGTCATAACCGTAACTAGATACTCCATAGGATATAAGCTTGTTACCTTTTTCATCTACTCTCACCTGATTATCAGAAAAAGGTTCAATCATCTTTTTGTCTAATGACATCTTTTTTATCCACTTGTCTGATTTGATACTCATTTTATACCTCTGTCCTTCCTTGAATTGCTTGAGCAATTGTATTGCTGTCGACATACTCTAATTCACCACCAATAGGAATACCATAAGATATTCTAGATACTTTAATATCGGGAATATGATCTTTAATATACATACCTGTCGCGTCACCTTCTACTGTGGAGCTTGTAGCAAGAATTAATTCTTCAATACCTTCTGATTCTAAAATAACAAGCAGCTCATCTATACCCAGCTCTTCTGGCCCCACTCCCTCAATAGGGGATAATCTTCCAAGTAAAACAAAATATTTACCTTTATAGCCACCAGTGGACTCAATTGCCAAAACATCAGATGGAGATTCAACTATACATATACTTTTATCATCTCTTGAAAGATCAGAACAGACTCTACATAAATCATTGGATGTTAGCATTCTGCAACGTTTGCATCGTGAAATATCCTCAACAGCTTCAAGCAAAGTAGAAGCCATTATTTTTGCACCTTGTTTATTTTTATCTAATAAGTAAAGAGCCATTCTTTGAGCCGATTTTTTCCCAACACCTGGCAGTATTGTTAAAGCTTGAATTAAATCATTTAGGAGATCTTTAGTCATTTTAATCTAGGGGTTTGATGGATCCATCTTGAATCTTGCCATTAAATTTCTTCATAATATCCTGAATACCAGCATCGTTAGTAATAGATGACTGGGCTGATGATTGTTTCACATTATTAGCTTTAAGCTTGATACTTGATGGACTATTTTCGCATGATCCTTGTTCAAATTTAAGAGTAATTTTAACTTTAAAAAAGCTAGAACATTCATCTTGAAATTCAGTTAAGACGCTTTGAGGAATTGAAGATTTATCTATATCCCCTTTTAAAGTTATTGATGATCTCTCATGAGATGAAAATTCAAGATTACCAAATAAAGCTTCTGAAAATGCACTTAAATCCATTGAATGATAAGCCTTGTTCCAGTCTTCATAGGACTGAACTGATATCGAGGACTCTTCTTGATCACCTTTTACTTCTTTGATTAATGGGGTGATAGATGGCTGCTCAATAGTTTGAACTTTTTCTTCTATAGGTTTATTTATTTTTATTGGCGGAGGTGATTCTATTTTGTTATTTTTTTTTTCAATTCCTGAGGCTTCAATAATAGTTTCTAATGGTTGCTTTAAAGGATTGAAAGCAAGCATTCGAAGAAGGCATATCTCTAAGGCTTCTTTTGGGTTTGGATGAACATGAAACATCGAATAAGCGTTTACCGTGATTTCATAAAGGAGCTGGCAAAACTCTGGATCAATTATTGAAGCTAATTCTTTAATTTCATCTGTTTCACTGTTATTAAGAACTTGCTCTAAAGAGACCTTATGAAGAATAGAAATAATACTTTGTAAAATATGATCGTACTCTGGATTAAGTTCAGCTATAGAATCAAGATGATCAAAAGCATTTTTACCATCTCCATTTATAACTGAATGCATCATTCCATATAAATATGAATTATCTATAGTTCCTAATAAAGATTTAACCTCATTCAGATTAATAGATCCTGCGCCATGAGCAATAGCCTGATCAAGCAAAGTAAGAGCATCTCTAACTGAACCATTGGCACTATCTGCTATTAACCCCAAGGCTTCATTATCATTAGGAACTTCTTCATTTTTTACTATGGAAGCTAAATGATCATGAAGGATATTATGAGCTACTGTTTTTAGGTTTAATTGAAGGCATCTTGATAAAACTGTCTTAGGAATTTTGTCTGGATCTGTTGTGGCAAAAATAAAGACTACATGCTCTGGTGGCTCTTCAAGAGTTTTTAATAAGGCATTAAAACTTGCTCTTGAAAGCATATGAACTTCATCAATTAAATAAATTTTGTAGAGCCCGTTTGCCGGTTTGTATTGAACATTATCAATAAGCTCTCTCATATCATCAACACCAGTTCTTGATGCTGCATCTATTTCCAGGAACTCTAAATGCCTTCCTACCTTTATTTCTTCACAGGCAGTGCATTTATCACATGGGGTAGTAACCGGATTTTCTTCGGATTGGCAATTTAAGCACTTAGCCAGGATTCTAGCAATTGTAGTTTTTCCAACACCTCTTGTGCCAGCTAAAAGATATGCTTGATGTATTCTGTCCTGAGATATGCTGTTACTTAATGCTTGAACAACATGGTCTTGACCAACAACCTCTTCGAAGTTAGTTGGGCGATATTTTCGAGCTAAAACCTGATAGGACATAGCGATAAATCATAACATGTCCTATCGCATAACTGATTCAATTTCTTTAAAAGTAAAACCTCTATTTTGCATAAATGTTTTCTGCTTCATAGATTCTTTAAAATCAGTAGCTGGGCCATTCTTGTATTTTTTTTTGAAGACATTTAGAGCCGATTCAATCCAGCCACCCTCTTCATCAATTGCTTCGCTAGCAATATATTCTTTTACCCCCTTAGTGCTTAATTCATAAGCAATTCTTTTAGGGCCAAATCCTTTTCTCTTCCTGCTTCGGGTATACATTTCTGCAAACCTAGAATCATTGATTAAGTTATTAAGAGTTAATTTTTCTATAACAGATTCTATAGTCTCATCTGAATCAAATTTTCTTGATAATTTATCTTGAACTTCCTTAACTGAGTGTTCTCTTCTTGAGATAAGATCAAGAGCTTTGTTGTATATATCTGAATAGAGATTTTCGCTCATATATTTAAATGATCAAGTATAAAAATAAAAACCTAAGTTAATTAATTACTTTTACGAGGCAGCACTCTTGACTTGCCTCCAGATTTTACAATTTTTACAGCTTGTCCTGATTCAAAATTAAAATTCCCAGCCTGTTGAATGATAGATATGTATCTGCCTGAGTCCTTAAGAATTAAAAGCTCCACTCCTTCCATTTTAGTAGCAGCACTGCCGATCTCAGCTCCAAGCTTGCTACCAATTAAGGATCCTAAAATTGCTCCAACTCCAGATTCAATTTCCTCATCGCTATTAGCGGAACCAACCGCTCCCCCAATAACACCTCCGGCAAGCGCTCCAAGATCTCTATCACCTTCAATCATGACCTTGGTAACTTCTTCTATGACTCCAAATACAACCGATTGAGCTCTTTGAGCAGATGATTTATCAACAACATCAGGTCTTAAAGAAGATGTTGAGCATCCACTAATTACTGTAATTGCTATCAATAAAGATAAGATGTAATTTTTCATTATTTTTCTTCCTCATAATCTAGATACTCATTAATATTCGTAATTGTATTTGTTGTATCTAGCTTTTTGTTTAGTATATATTTTTTAAGCAAGTCTTCAGCAATGACGTAGTAATTTCTTCCCTTAGAATTTCCACTTAAAAGCTTAACTTTAAAGATTTTATCTTGATAGAGACCTTCTAGAATTTCTACCTGGTAGCCTCTTCTTAATTTAACTAAGTTTCTTGTATCCACCATGGAAAATTGATTCCAGTCACTAAACTTTCTACTTCTATAAGTTTCATATGCGCTATTAGGCATAATATAAAGAACTTCTCCACTAATGGACATGTTGTTTCCAGTTCCGGAACCCAAAGTCCAAATATCTCCAGAATTGACTAATTTTTCTTCTATTTCAGTTGAAAAATTCATCGCTGAAAAAACAATAAGGCTTGTTAATAGTATGTGTTTCATAATTGTATAGACTAACATAAGTTTGTTTAGTTCCTTTTTAAAATTTATAACTTCTTTATATTTTTTAAGTTAACCTTGAAATTTAATAAAAATACCATAAATAAGTAGTGTAGATGCCATTTGGGTCTACATATATAAATGAAAGCATGCCTTCGGGGTGCAAGAATAGTCGCTTAAAGGAGGACTAATTATGATACTTAAATTAACAGATCCGTTTTTCACAAATCGTGCATTGGGTTTTGAACCACTACTGAATAGGTTGCAAAGGATTTCAGAATCTTCTGAAAGATCAACCAACTATCCACCATATAACATCCACAGGGATGGAAATAATATAACCATTGAAATTGCAGTTGCTGGCCTCTCTAAGGAGGAGCTAATAATTGAATTATCAGATGGGACTTTATCTGTTAGTCATGAAGGCCCAAAAGCCGAAGTGGTCAATGATAACAGTAAGGTTGTTTATCAAGGAATAGCTCAAAGAGCTTTTAAGCAACAATTTACATTAGCTGAAGATATAGCTGTAAATGGGGCTGATCTTATTAATGGTTTACTAACTATTAATTTAGAGAAAATTATTCCTGATGAGAAAAAACCGAGAACTATTGAAATAAAAACACCAAAAAAAATTATTGGTAGTAAATAGTTTTAGTTAAAAACATTAGTATGGGGTGTGTATGCACCCCTTTTTTTATAGACTCAGGTAACATGTATTTATGAAATTAAAGACCTTATTCATTTCGAGCTTTTTCGTAACCAGCCTAGTTTTTGCTGCACCTGTAGATACTGGTCACGCTGAAGTTTCCATCATTAAAACCGAGCAATCTGATAATGCTGGAATAGTGAATCTTGGTATTAAAATGAATATGCAAGCTGGGTGGCATACCTACTGGATAAACCCAGGTGATTCTGGTGGCGCCATTGATATTGAATGGACCCTGCCAAAGGGTAACACTGCAAGTGAAGTTTCTTATCCAGCACCTCATAAAATTCCATATCCGCCATTAATGACATTTGGTTATGAGGATCATGTAGTCTTTCCAGTTACTTTATCTGTAAGTAATCTAGATCAAGATATTCCTATTACAGCAAAAATTGATTTTCTTATTTGTGCCGATGTTTGTATTCCAGAAACAGCTTTAATCCAAACTTCACTCAATACAATTGATAGTAATAATGAATTAGATGAATGGATGGATAAGGTTCCTTCAGTTGTTTTGCCAAATATAGCTTCGATTAATGGAAATAACCTTGAGTTAAGGTTTTCTTTTAATGAAATTATTAAAGATATTTATTTCTTTCCAATAGATGAGAATATTTTTATCTACAATTCTGATCAAGAGTTTGTAAAAGAAGAGAATAATTGGCTTTTAAAAATTCCCCTTATTGGAGATGCACCCAATAATGTAGATGGTATTTTAGTTATAAATGATGAATCTTTTGTTATTAAGGCTGCATTGCAAGAATCATCCCTTTCAGCCTTAGAATCTATTTCTGTATGGCAGGCACTAATCTTTGCATTTATAGGCGGGTTAATTTTAAATATCATGCCTTGCGTCTTTCCAATCATATCTTTAAAAGCCCTAAGCTTCGTTTCTATGGGCGGGGGTTCATCAAAAAAAGTAAGATTGCATGCTTTAAATTTCTGCTTTGGAGTAATAATTTCATTTCTAACTATCGCTACGGCTATTCTTTTATTACAAAAAGGTGGAACTATGGTCGGTTGGGGATTTCAGCTCCAGTCTCCTTTAATCGTAGCTTTCTTGGCTATTCTTATGTTTGTTATAGGCTTAGTTTTATTAATGGATATAAATATAGGTACCTCTTTAACTAGACTTGGTGCTGTTGGGCATAACGATACGTCTTATTTAGGGTCATTTATGACAGGTGTCTTGGCTGTAATAGTTGCTTCTCCTTGCACTGCTCCTTTTATGGGTGCAGCTATTGGATATGCCTTAATACAACCATCGGGAATTACTCTGCCTATATTTTTATCACTTGGAGTTGGATTTTCTACACCTTATTTACTTTTAGCAATATTTCCTAGCCTTATAACTAAAATGCCTAGGCCTGGTGAATGGATGAATACATTAAAAGAATTTTTTGCATTCCCAATGTTTGCTACTTCTTTATGGCTTTTATGGGTATTTAGTTTTCAAACAAGTGCAGATAGTTTGATATCTCTTTTGATAACTATATTATTAGTATCTGTTGTATTTTGGATATCCACTAAAAGCTCTTCAAGAAATATAAAAGTTATAAGCTTATTAAGTGCTCTGATTATTGTAATGCTTCAATTGGGAGCAATTAAAGCATTAGGGACTAATGCTGAAAAAAGTAATTTAGTCGAAAATTCTAGCACTAGCTCTGAATCATGGAATATTAATATTGAAAATGAGCTTAAGGATTTAGATCAAGCTTATTTAATTAATTTTACTGCAGCATGGTGCATTACTTGCCAGGCAAATGACAAGCTGGCACTTTCAAGACCAGCAGTTAAGAGGTATCTAAAAGATAATAATATTAAATATATTAAAGCTGATTGGACTAATCGAGATAATGATATTTTACAAGTGCTTACAAGCTATGGAAGAACTGGGGTGCCTTTATATCTATACTGGAAGCCTGGTCTGGATAAAACAATAATTTTACCTGCGGTTTTAACTGAAGATTTGTTAATCAGCTCGCTATAATTTTTTGAAATAAAGTAGCATTTTTAATCAGCATAAATTAATATAATTCATCTAAATTAGTACTTTCAGAGGTAATTAGTTATGGGAAATGCACCATTTGTTTTATTTGGAACCATTCATTTATTTTCACTCGCTCTTATTTTTTTAATAGTTATTGGGCTCCCTTATGCTGCCAATAGATCTAGTGATGTTAAAAAAGATTTTATAACAAAGGCTATAGCGTTTCTTCTTTTACTTCATGCGGTAGCTAGTCCCTATCAACAATTATTTATTTTAGAAAATCCATATCATTGGAAAGAGGTTCTGCCTTTTCATATGTGTGATTTCTCAGAAATTATTCTTGCCTGGTTCTTGCTGGGTGGTCCAAAGATACTTTTTAACTTAGCCTACTTCTGGGGTATTGCTGGAGCAACTATGGCTCTGCTTACGCCAGATGTGCTTGTTGGAGGGGACCTAGATTATATTTTATTCTTTGCAGGACATGGAATGATTGTTATTGGTGTCTTTTATGCCATCCTTGCTTTGGGCAATCTACCCACTCTTAAAGATACACATCAGGTAATTTTAATAACCATATTTATTCTACTTCCAATTATATATGGCATTAATGTGATATTAGGTGACTTTGCGCCCTATGGAATTGACCCAGGGGGAGTAACTAACTATTGGTACTTAATGGCTAAGCCAGATGGAGAAAGTCTTTTAGATCTATTTCCGCCGCCTCCTGGTCATATAGTGCCGTCATTAATGATAACGGTATCTATATTTTATTTAATCTATCTTCCGATTGGCATTAAGAATAAATTAAATAATAGGTAATTGATGTCGCAAGTTAATCTTGATGATGTTAGAAGCGCTCACTCAAGGATTAAAACATATCTTGCTGATACAGAAATAGTCTCAAGCGAATCTTTAGATAATGCTATGAATGCTGAGTTGTATTTAAAACCTGAGCAGCTTCAGAGAACAGGTTCTTTTAAGTTTAGAGGCGCTATGTCGGCAATGACCTTGCTTACTAAAGATCAATTAAAAAATGGCGTTATAGCATTCTCATCAGGCAATCATGCCCAAGGTGTTGCTTGTGCTGCAAAAATATTAAAAACATCTTCTGTCATTGTTATGCCAAGTGATGCTCCAGAAATTAAAATTAAAAATACTAAATCCTATGGTGCAAAAGTCATCTTTTATGATCGTCAAAAAGATAGTAGAGAAAAGATAGGAGAAGCTATAGCTTTTAAAGAAAATAGGACATTAATCAAGCCATTTGATTCACCTCAAGTTATTGCTGGACAAGGTACCGCTGCTTTAGAGGCGGTAAAATCTATTGAGTTGCAAGATAAACATTTTGATGCGGCTATAGTGTGCGCAAGTGGAGGCGGATTAACTGCTGGAACTAGTATTGTTTTAAAGGATCACAATCCTCATTGTGATATCTATACAGCTGAGCCATCGGCCTGGAATGACCATGAATTATCTTTTCAGGCAAATAAAAGAATATTTATAAAAAATGGTCAACACGGAATCTGTGATGCTCTAGAGTCACCCTTCCCTGGAGAAATAACTTTTAAGATTAATAATAATAATAATGTAAAAGGTCTATCAGTTGATGATGAGGCTATCATCGCAGCTATGAAATTTGCATATCAAGAATTTAATTATATTCTTGAGCCATCTGGAGCTATCGCATTGGCATGCTTGATGAGCTCTAGAGCAACTTTTAAAGATAAAAAAGTCTTAATTTTGCTTTCTGGTGGTAATATTTCTAATAAGAAATTTCAAGAATATATATCGACTTAATAGGTCTCTAACTTTGCTATATAGCCCTAAATAGCCTTAAAATGGCATATCAATTTATTGAAAAATGATTATGGATAGTTTTATTAATTTATTAAGTGAAGTTTGGAATAGAGGATTCTATGGAGTGAACCTCTCAGATATTATTATTTCATTTATAGTTTTACTGACAGCATTCTTACTAAGAGGCTTTATTATAGCCACAGTGCTTAATGCAATTGGACGTCTTGCCGCTAAGACTGAGTCAAAAGTTGATGATGAGATTTTATCTGCTTTAGAGAAGCCCCTTGGCCTAGTCCCTGTGACTATTGCTCTTTATATTATTACCCTTATTCTTCCTATATCAGGTGTTGTTGGAGATTCTGCTACAAATATTGTCAAAGCTTTTGTTGTGTATACAATTTTTAGCGTCTTGGCCAATAGCATCAAACCGATCTTTGAAGCCCTATCTACTAGTTCGTGGCTAACAGCTTCTATGCAGATGTGGCTCGAGAGAGCTTCAAGAGCTATAGTCTGGATTATAGGTCTTGGTGTTATTTTAGATATCTTTGGAATTCAGATTGGTCCTTTGGTAGCTGGCCTAGGATTATTCTCTGTTGCCGTTGCCCTTGGTGCACAAGATTTCTTTAAAAATCTAATTGCTGGTATTTTAATTATTGGAGAAAATAGATTTCAACCTGGAGATAGGATTCAAGTTAGTGGTAAATTGCATGGCATGGTCGACACTATTGGTTTTCGCTCTACAGTCATAAGACAATTTGATACATCTCCTATGATTATTCCAAATAAAGATTTATCAGATGTAATAGTAATTAATCATGCAGGCATAACTAATAGAAGATTGGATTGGAAAATTAATTTAGTCTACTCAACAAGTGTTGAGCAATTAGAAGCAATTAGATCTGAAATTAAAGATCATATTATTAAAAGTGATAACTTTGCTTCAGATGGAGATCTGGATCCAGTAGTAAGAGTCATCGAGCTTGGATCAAGCTCAATTGATATGATGATTGTTTGTTATTCTGACCCTTGTAGCTTTGCAGAATTTTGCAATACAAAGGAAACATTAATTTTTAATATTATGAAAATAGTTGAAAGGAATAATTCTGAATTCGCTTTTCCTTCTTCATCACTTTATCTTGAGAGCATGCCGGAAAATTCATAATATTTGATGAACGATCAACTTATACTTTCTCTAACTCTTGTTACCCTTTTAGGATTCTTTATTTGGGGAAAATTTAGATATGATGCTATCTCCATGGGGGCCTTGGTTGTTCTTGTAGTGCTTGGGGTAATACCCTCTGCAGAAGCATTTTTGGGCTTTGCGCATCCAGCTGTAGTTACAGTTGCGTTGGTATTAATCATAAGCCAAGGTTTAAAAAATTCAGGATTAACTGGTTTGGTAGGTAAGTTAATTGGGGGAAGAAAATTTACTGAATTTCAATTTCTGGTCTCACTTCTTTTTATAGCTGCATTCTTGTCATCATTTATAAATAATATCGGCGCTTTAGCTATCCTTCTTCCTATAACCTTAAATATCTGCCAGCGTCTTGAATGGCATCCTGCTAAATTTCTAATGCCGCTATCTTTTGCATGCATTTTAGGTGGTATGAATACTGCTATTGGTACGCCACCCAATATAATAATTTCAGAGTACAAAGCATCCATTAGTTCAATGGGATTTAATTTCTTTGATTTTTCTTATGTAGGTTTAGTTATTACTTTATTAAGTCTTGTCTTCTTATGCATACTTGGAACTAAACTTATTCAGTTAAGAGATCTTAAGGGATCAGGTTCAAGTCTTATTAATCTAAAAGGATATCTATTTGAAGTCTGTATTAGTGATACAAGTGAGCTGATTGGTAAGACCTTATCTGGGTTTAAAAAATTAGCTGGTGAAGATGTAGAAATCATAGGTGTGGTTAATGAAAGAGGTGCTGTTAGTAAAGTTAAAAACAATACTCAAATTAAATCAGGGCAGATTTTAGTTATCAAAAGTCCACCTGATGACATAGGAGTTTTACTAGACAGATTTAATCTTACAATTCCAAAAGAGCTTCATTCTTTTGATGATGATGATTTGGAAGAAATTGAAGCCATGATTGTTCCCGGCTCTAGATTAATTGGAAGAAAATATGATTTCTTTTTAAAACTAGCATATGAAGAATTAAACTTATTAGGCTTATGGAGAAAGGGAGCTAAATACAGAACAAGATTAACAAGAGAAACATTTAAATCAGGAGATGTTCTCTTGCTGGGTGTAAGAGATTTAGATGAAGAGGATGTTACAAATAAAATAAAACATCTCGGTCTCATGCCCTTGCGTCAAAGAGAGCTTCAAACAATACCTAGTAGAAGTAGGCTGTTAAAAGGCCTTATTTTTTTTACTGCCGCTATATGCTTGGTTGCCTTCAATATCCTCCCGACGGCAGCAGCATTTCTTCTTTGTGTTTTAGGCTTTGCTCGTATAAAAATAATTGATAGTAATTTTTATAGAGATATAGATTGGCCAATAGTAATAATGTTAGCTGCAATGATCCCGGTTGGTACTGCCCTTCAAACAACAGGTTTAACTGATATTATATCCTCTAGCATATCCGGATTAGCTGGTGATTTAAGTCAATTCTGGCTGCTCTTTACAATATTAATCGTCACAATGGCAACGACAGATATAATTAATAATGCTGCTACTGCTGTAATAATGGCACCTATATCAGCCGGAATAGCTATAGAGCTTGGTTATCCAATAGAACCTTTTTTAATGGTCGTAGCTGTTGGGGCTAGTTGCGCATTTCTAACTCCAATAGGTCATCAATGTAATACTGTTGTCATGGGTCCAGGAAACTATAAATTCACTGATTACTGGAGATTAGGCCTTCCTCTTGATTTACTTATTATTACAGTATCCATACCTATGATTCTATTTGTCTGGACCTAATTTCTAGATCTACATTTTATAAATTCAAGGTATGTAAATACCCTCCATGAACTAACTTCTTGATATATATAGTATATATAGCAAATATTTGTATATAGTTATTATAATATATATTGATAATTGATTATAAGTATTTATAATAAAGCCAATTATTTATATTAGGAGCACTTAATGCTTACAAATGTTCAAGAAGCGACCGCAGAAGAAACTCGCGAATGGTTAGAAAATGATTACTTTATGGCTATGAAGTTTGATCCATTAGTATTATTTGTTGTTATCCCTGCTGTTATACAGATAGTAGTTATGGCATTCATGCTAATTTCTATGTATGTAAATGGCATCTTTTTTGGTTAGATTATTTAAATTACTTTTGGGTCTGGGTGTTGCTGAAACTGACTTTACCCCCTCTCCTCTTAGAATTCTCGCGATTGCTATTCTATTAGGGTTTTGTTTTCTTGCAATCGTTACAACCTTAATTATTATTACAGGATTATTACTATGAAAAAATTATTATTATTAACATTACTCTCCATGAATTTTAATGCTTTTACTGCTGAGTATACTGTCAAGATGTTAAATCAAGGCGCTGGTGGCGTTATGATATTTGAGCCAGCTGTATTGAAAATTAATAAAGGTGACACAGTTAATTTTGTTGCAACTGACGCAGCTCATAACTCAGCCTCTCTTCCAGGCATGATTCCAGCTGGTGCATTAACGTGGACTAGCGAACTTAGTAAGGATATAAGTATCACTTTTGATATAGAGGGTCTTTATGCTTATCAATGCACTCCGCATTCTGTTATGGCGATGGTTGGGGTGATACAAGTCGGAGATAATCCAGCTAATTTAAATCAAGTCTTATCGCAAGCTGAAAGTATGAAAGCTATGTTTGTAATGAATAAAGAGAGATTAACTGACTACATTTCACAACTATAGATTTTTAAAAAATTGGTAGACCCGAATGGACTCGAACCATCGACCTCCGCAATGTCAATGCGGCGCTCTAACCAAAACTGAGCTACGGGTCTATAAATAGTTTTTGCATTATACAGACATTTTCTTACCTTTCTTATTTAGAGTTTTTAAATTATTTTGAATAGTATAGAATCTAACGATGTTAGTAGATTTTAAACATCTGAGTAAAGCAAAAATTGGCTATATTCCTCACGCTTTAAGAGTTTCTCTTGTAAGTTTTAAATTAATACTAATTGGTCTAGCAGGCCTAATTCATGCCTTGATGCCTGTAATTTTTTTAGAAACGGTAAGTAAAGGAATTAAAAAGCTTAATGACGAAATTAGCCACTTCTAGACTATTAAATAGAAATTTTTAGTTAATTGCTCCATTAATATCGTACTTAGCAAAGAAAGACCAAATCTGTTCAGTCGCACTTAAGCTGTGATTATTCATAGATGGCCAAGTGTGCCCCATAGTGCTGTGGAGAATGAGCTCAACTCCGACATTATTTGAGCAATTTTGATATGAATCAAAAAGTATATAGCTCCCATCATCCAAATCAGTAATTACAGACAATGGCTCTGCATCACATGAATTTGATGAAGACCAATACTCCATAACTGCAGGAATACTTAACGACCAGGATGCTCCGTCATAAGCTACAGTATTATCCTCTAAGCCATGAATTTGTAATATAGGTATAGGGTGATCTGGAGCGCAATTATTATCTATTTCAGGAGTCATTGATCCAGTAACAGATGCAATAGCAGCAAACTTGCTTGAATTGCATGCCAGCCCGTAACTCATATAACCGCCATTAGACATTCCGGTGGAATAGATTCGATCTGTATTAATATAATATTCATTAGTCATAATATTTATAATATCTTCAGTAAAACTGACATCATCAACCGTACTTCCAACCGTCCAGCCGCCTACATTCCAATGCGTTACTCCATTTAGTAAAGACCCTTGCGGATAAACTAAGATATACCCATCTTGATCTGCACGATTTTGAAAGTCTGAGTAATACAATATATTAGTTGCCGAACTTCCATAACCATGAAATACAAATAACAAGGGTGCATTAGATGATGGTGAGTAAGATGATGGTGTGTATACATAGTATTCTCTAAAGACTCCATTATGAGTAAAACTACATTTTCTAGTATTAGTTTGATAACTTGCGCATGCTAAATCTGAAGGACTTTGAGTATCAGGTACAGGTGCTAATGATGATGAAGAGCCACCACCGCCACCACATGCTGATATAAAAATGATTATAAAGAGCGATGAAAATAATTTGATATTATTCATTCTTTTATTTAATAGTTAATTTTCGTATTAATCAACCAAAGTTTGCATTTTTTTAAGATGCTCTAAAGTATCTTCTAGAATATTAGATGTTTCCTGATCTTCAGACTCATCAAGTAATTTTGAAGTTTCCTCAACTGAAGATTCAACATGACCCCACAAACCTTTAGTAGCAATGCGTTCATCAAATAGCTCTTTGTATCTATTTTTAAAGTCATCTGGAGCCTCCTCAAAATGCATTTGGCAAATAATACGTTCAGCAAAAATACGGGTTCTTTCATCTTCAAAATTTCTAGCAATTTTAACTCTATGCTCGGCATCATCTGTAATATGGAATTCTTGCATGAGATCTTTATCTTTATATGAAGGGAAACCACCTGAGTATATTGTTTGTTCTATATGCTCTGGTTCTGGAAAGCTCATCATTCTGTCAGACATAGCTTGGGATACCTTGGTTTGAAAATCTTTATGATTTTTAACTAATTGAGCTCTTCTGTTTAATTCATCAAAATTAACATCGAAGACGCTTCTGTCAGTTAAGAGATCACTATGACATATAGGAATAGTCTTATTTATTTTATATTTCTTTAATGGCCCATCCCTTCCACCAGCATTAATTAGTTTAAATATTTCCGAAAGCTCTAATTCTAGAATTTCCTCAGGATCATCAAAACTTAAATCAAAGAAAACAATTTCATTTGGCCTAGATGGATCGCCTCCACAAAATACAACTGGATATTTAAACATTTGGCGTCTAAATACCTCACCTAATGCCAAAAATCCATCCGTGTTAAGTAAATTCATAACACCAGGCTTGGTTGAGATATTTAAAAAGGATGTGAACACATCTGGAACAACTGCATTTATCTTTTTTGTTACATCTATCATAAGATTACAATCTGCAATCGCATCATGTGCACTATCAGCACTAATATTATTAGCTCTAGCAATATCTTCCAATCTAAGACTAATTTTAGGGCCATCTTCAAATAATGGGATATTTATTGCTTCAGGGAAAAAACACACAACATTGTGCATCATTAACATTAAATCCAGTCTACCGTTGCCATTTGTATTAGTGGTATAAGGTTCAAGTAAATTCCAAAAGAATTGTCGTCTAACTAACTCCTCATCAAAAGAATGGCCATTATATGAAATAAATATACCTGGGTTATCTAACGTCCATTGCTTCCATTGTCTTTGTAAATCCAAAATCATCTCGTAATGAGATACATTTGAATTAAAGAGATTAGTTTTTTTATTAGTGAGCATAGCTCTTGGATTTGGAATAACCCAAGGCAGTGGAGCGCAACCTATATCTTGTTCGCCTAAAGAGTTGAATGCATTATCTGTTAAAACAGACCCACACTGAAGAATCTGACTGAAATCTCGTTGGATTCCAGTCGTTTCAGTATCATAAAAGATTAAATTATTGTTATCTGACACCTAGGTATTAGGTTCTAGCAATATTTGAAGACTCAACCTCACCAGCCTCGTTGACCGTATATTTTCCTAGCTCATGCCTAGCAACTGCTCTTCTGTGTACTTCATCAGGACCGTCTGCAAGCCTTAATGTTCTCATATGAGCATACATGCTTGCTAATGGATAAACCTGCGAAACACCTGCGCCACCATGCATTTGAATAGCTCTGTCTATTATGTCGCATACGATATTTGGAGCTACAACCTTAATTTGAGCAATCTCACTAGCTGCAACCTTATTTCCAACTGTATCCATCATTCGAGCAGCTCTTAGAGTTAATAGTCTTGCCTGATCTAGCTCAATTCTTGAATTAGCAATAATATCCATATTTCCACCTAGTCTTGCTAATGGCTTCCCAAATGCAACTCTAGATAAACTTTGTTTACACATCATAGCTAAAGCTCTTTCACCTAATCCAATAGCTCTCATACAATGATGAATTCTTCCTGGTCCCAATCTGCCTTGAGCAATTTCAAAACCTCTGCCTTCACCAAGTAATAAATTTTCTTTTGGCACTCTAACGTTAGTAAATTTCATATGAGCATGGCCATGTGGCGCATCGTCATATCCAAAAACATGCATCATTTTAATAATTTCAACACCCTCAGCATCCATAGGAACAAGTATTTGAGATTGTCTTTGATGTCTTTGATTTTCAGGATTAGTTACACACATAAAAATGATAAATTTACATCTAGGATCGCCGGCACCCGATGTCCACCACTTTTCTCCATTAATAACATACTCATCGCCATCTAATACAGCTGATGAAGCTATGTTTGTTGCGTCTGAAGATGCTACACCTGGCTCAGTCATACCAAAAGCTGAACGAATTTCACCATTTAGCAATGGCTTGAGATACATCTCTTTATGTTCATCTGAACCATATCTTTCAAGAACTTCCATATTTCCAGTATCAGGTGCTGAGCAATTAAATACTTCTGATGAAATTCCATGAGCTCCCATAACCTCTGCTAAGTGAGCATATTCAAGATTAGTTAATCCAGCGCCATTTTCACTTTCTGGAAGAAACATATTCCATAGTCCAGCAGCTCTAGCTTTAACTTTCATCTCTTCCATTATCGGCGGAACTACCCATGTACCATCAGCATCCTTAGATTGCTCATGATATAAAGTTTCATTATGAGCAACTTCCTTATTAATAAAATCTTGAACTCTATTTATAAGGTCTTGCGCTTTTTGACTGATTTCATATTCCATCTTTACTCTCCCTTCTAAACTGCAACCAATATGGTATTATAAGTTTCGTGAATGTCTTGTTTATAGTTAATACAATGATAACTTCACATGACTTTCAATACTAGTTAGGAATTAAAAAAAACTATGAAAATAAGCACTTTTGACCTTAATCTATTTGTAATATTAAATGCTATTTATACTCAAGGAAGTCTAACTAAAGCCGCAGATGTGGTTGGTATTACACAGCCAGCAGTAAGCAACGCCTTATCAAGATTAAGAGCAAAATTTAACGATGAATTATTTCTAAGAACTGGATCAGGAATGATTCCAACGCAAAAAACTGAAAATATGATTGCAGATATTCAGAATGCTCTCATGCTTATGCAGCAAAGTGTTGATGAGCCTGATGAGTTTGACCCTTCTAAAAGTATTAGAAATTTTAAAATATCTTTAGCTGATGTTTCCGAAGGAAGAATCCTACCCTACCTAATGGAAGAGATTGATAAAATTGCACCTAATATATCAGTGGGAAGCTTTCATTATGCAAGACGTGATCAGGTGCATGCTCTTGCTACCAATCAATTAGATTTTGTTGTAGATCCTGTTATACCAAGATCAAATGAAGTTAAGTCGCAGAAAGTTTTTGAAGATCACTATGTTGTTGCGCATCGAAAGAATCATCCTTTAACTAAAATAGATAACATCACAGTTGAAGATCTTCTTTCTCAAAGACATTTAAATATTTCACAAAGGAGAAAGGGTCCACATATTATTGATGTAGAGTTAGCGAAACTTGGTCTTGAAAGAGATATTGCTCTTAGAGCTCAGCACTTCTTAATCGCTCCAGAAGTTGTTAAGAATACAAATATTGTTCTCTTCTGCACACATAGCTTTGCTATAAGGCATCAGCTTGAGTTTGTTAATATACCTGCAGAACTTCCAACAATGGAGTACTTTTTAATATGGCACGCAAGTGATGATATGGATGGTGCTCATATTTGGATGCGTAATCTTTTAATTGAAGCTTACAAGAATGCTATAAAGATCTAATTCTAGCTTAAGTTATGACCACCTAACTTAACTACACCGCCATCACAGGTAATAGTCTCTCCTACAGTAAACGCGCCGGCTCTTGAGCATAAAAATATTGCTAAACCTGCCATATCTTGAGGGGTACCAATTCTTTTTCTAGGGTTTCTTTTAGCAATCTCGCTATAGTCATGAGCAACAGCAGCACCAAGCATATTGCTTGGAAATGGTCCTGGAGCTATTCCATTTACTAGAATATTTTCGTCAATCAATCTTGCAGCAAGATGTCTTGTTAAATGATGGACAGCTGCTTTAGATGCTCCATATGAATAAGTTTCAAATGCAGCAACATTCATTCCATCTATAGATCCAATATTGATAATTCTTGATGGGTCATCTGGTGTTCCATTTATTCTTAATAATGGAGCTAGCTCTTGGGTTAAGAAGAAGATACTTTTAACATTTAAATCCATTACCTTATCCCAACCGCCTTCAGAAAAAGCTCCAAAAGGCTCTGCCCAAGCTGCACCAGCATTGTTAATTAAAAAATCAATATGCTCTTCTTTTTCTTTAATTTGATCAGCAAAGTCTTTTATGCCCTCTACAGTACTAAGGTCGCTAGCAATTGAAATACATTCGCCACCATAAGTGCTTGTTAGTTCTTCAGCTTTTAAATGAAGTTCTCTTTCTTTTCTAGCTGTTATATAAACTTTGACACCATTAGCAAGAAAACCTGCTGCAATCATCTCCCCTATACCTCTAGAACCACCAGATATAACTGCAACTTTACCCTCAATACCAAAAAGATCGTTTATCTTCATTTGAAAACTCCTAAGAAATAATAAATTTAAATAATTATATATCCTTTTTATATAAATAAAAAAATCGATTGGTTGGAGCATATAAAGAAAAATATCTAGATAAGTGTTTGATATTACAATCCAATGTAAAATGTTGAAATGGATTTATTTACAAGTGTTGCATGGCTAACCTTATCTCTAACCCTTCTAATATGGGGAGCTAATAAATTTATTGATAGCGCTTCCTCTATTGCGGGTAAATTGGGTATAAGTGATTTTATTATCGGATTGAGTGTTATCGCCTTAGGAACTTCTTTTCCAGAAATATTTGTTGGAATATCATCCATTGTTAACAACAATGAAGAGCTTGCACTCGGGACTATTGTTGGATCTAATATCTCTAATGTTGCATTAATTTTTGGTGTTTCATGCATAGGTTATTCGAGTGCTATCAACCCCTCATCAAAGAGAAATTTTATAGCCCTTGGTCTAAGTGTCATTATCGCTATATATGCTCTTAGTGATCTGAATATTAGTCAGCTTGATTCTTTATTACTACTTTTAGTGCTCATATATTTTATATACGTGATGGCGACACAGCCCAATAATCAAGATCAAGTTATAGAAGTAAATAATTCAGCTTGGTTAGGTCTTATTAGTCTCCTTGTAATTGGATTGGTTGCTTTAGTTATAGGCTCAAATTATGCAGTTATCCATGGAGAAAAAATTGCCTTATTGATGGGAGTACCCAAATTAATAGTAGGCCTTACGGTTCTAGCTTTAGGAACGAGCTTGCCTGAGCTTGCTGTAACGATAAGCGCTCTAGTTAAGAAGAAGAATCAAATGGTGCTTGGAAATATAATAGGTTCAAATGTTTTAAATATTGCAGTTGTAATGCCTATTTTGGGTCTATTTTCAGATCAAACTTATGATGTCTCTATAATGACAAGAGATATGGTTGTAATGTCAGTTTTGACTCTGGTATTTGTACTAATAGCTTTAAGCTTTAACTATAAAAATATATCTGCCAATATATATCGATTCTTAGGAGTCGCTCTTGTAACTGGCTATGTTAGTTATATTGTTATGCTAAGCGGACTTCTTTAAGGGCTTGAAAAGTAATAAAG
>CESU01039296.1_pt1 | contig 21775 bp, 8 predicted proteins | sample 531141 | NCBI WGS metagenome assembly CESU01 (sample SAMEA2621401, study PRJEB7988) | marine metagenome | isolation source: saline water (ENVO:00002010), including
ATAAAAAGAAATAAAATGGCAGTAAATGTAGATATAGTTTATAAAACGGTATTACTTATTCTGAATAAAGAGCAGAGGGGTAATCTAACCCCGGATGAATTCAACAAGGTTGCTACGCAAGTACAGTTGGAAATATTTGAGAGCTACTTTGACACGCTTAATCAACAATTACGTAGACCAGATAATGATACAGAGTATGCAGATCGTGTTAAAAACATTGATCATAACATATCTATATTTAAAGAATATGGCACAGCAACTTATGTGTCAGCAGGAAAGTATTTTACTTTACCTACAACTTCGGGGGCAGGAGTAGCCACTCAAACACTCACAGGGGATGCAACTTCAATATCATTTCCTTTTACATCAATATCTTCTTCACAATTACAAACAAGTGTAATAGCAGTTACAATAAACGGCGTACCTACTACAGCGTTTACTATAAGCGGCGCTAGCATTATATTTAACTCTATACCAGCTTTAAATGCTGCTATAGTAGTTACAGCGACTCCAGAAGACTTTTACAAGCTAGGAACAGTTATATATAAAGATTCCAATGAAGCGCAGCTATCGCAGCGAAACGAGCTTTTATACATAAACAACAACCCTCTAACCGCTCCAACAAAAACTTATCCAATATATTTGTTTGAAGACCACAAATTATACTTGTATCCCAAGACTATTACAACGGATATAAGCGTTAGCTATTTAAGGAAGCCAGTGGATGTTACATGGAACTTTACCATTCCTTCAGGGCAAAACTATTACCAGTACAATGCTACCAACTCAGTTAATTTTGAGTTGTCAAAAACAGAGCAAGCTAATATTATACTAAAAATATTGCTTTATTCAGGAGTGGTTGTAAGAGACCCTTCGATAATACAGGTGGCAGCACAACAAGTGCAACAAGAAAATCAACGCTCAATAATGTAAGATATGCCTATACCTAATGGTGGTTTAATAACCGAAACTAATGAACAATATTACGCTGGAGCACAGCGGTTTTTTTACGATCCTCAACCCGAGGATAGAACCATAACGACTACATTTAATACAAATTTAGTTTTTGGATCTCCTGATCCATTAAATGCCGATTACGCATTAAACAACTTTAAACTATACACTAGTGAAGACGGTATTCCCGGAAGCTACAGCGAATATACGCTACCCTATGCAGTTAATGGAAACACTATATCGTTTTTAGTGTCGCCGGATCCGGGGACTTACATAGTTGTTCAGTTAAAAGCATTAAATGGTGGTAGCTTTGGGAATGAAGACGCTTATGGAGAAGCTGTACAGGAGAATTATGGCAGCTACTCATATACATCTTTAAACGATGTTATCAATGGATTTATAGCAACCTACGTTGGAGAGCATAAATTAATTGGAGATGTTAAAAGAACCGATGTAATATTCCACGCTAAGCGAGGATTGCAAGAGTTTAGTTATGATACGTTAAAAAGCGTCAAGTCCCAAGAGCTTACAATACCGCCCAGCTTAAGTGTGGCTATTCCGCAGGATTATGTTAACTATACCAATATATGTTATATAGATGCAGCGGGAGTTAAACACCTTATATACCCGGCAAACAACTTAACGACAAGTCCTTATGAAGTTCCCTTACAAGACGAAGGCGGGCAACCAACGCAGGACAGCATAGGTGATAACCTCGAAGCAAATTCAATAACAAACGACAGGTGGGCTAATGCTAATGATAGACTTTTAAATGGCAATATAACGGCAGAAGATTATTATGCGTATGATAGCTATCTAACTGGTAATACAGTACTTGGTCAAAGATACGGCAACGAACCGCAATATACTCAAGGAAATGGCTGGTTTAATATGAATGAAAGAGAAGGTACAATGGCTTTTTCTTCAAATTTAAAAGGCAGTTTAATAGTTCTTGAATATATTTCAGACGGGTTAGCTTATGACTTGGATGCTAGGATACCTAAGATGGCCGAGGACGCATTATATGCTCATATACTATATTCTATATTAGCAGGAAGAATAAATCAACCAGAGTACGTTATACAGCGTTTAAAACGCGATAGAGCTGCTAAGCTAAGAAATGCTAAAATAAGATTGTCTAACATTAAGTTGAACGAAATAGTTCAGGTAATGAGAGGTAAATCTAAATGGATAAAATCATAATTTAATGGCTCAAGAAATTAAAAATACGTTTCTAAAATCCAAGATGAATAAAGATCTTGATGATAGAATATTGCCTAATGGCGAATATAGAGATGCTCGGAATATATCTGTTGGTAGATCTGAGGATAATGACGTAGGTGCCTTAGAAAATATAATCGGTAACGATTTAGTTACTGGCGCGGATATTGGTAATGGCTTAACTATAATAGGTATTGAAGCAGATAACTCTATAGATAGATTATTTGTGTTCCTAACAGATTACACAGACCCCGACGTAGCTAACCCTACCAATGCCCCGTCTACTTCAAAGCATTATATATATTCATATAATAATGTAACAGGACAATACGTTAGACTTGTGCAAGGCGAATTTTTAAATTTTTCAACTACTAACAGGATAATAGGTATAAATTTACTTGAAAACCTTTTGTTCTGGACAGATAATAGAAACCAACCTAGAAAAATAAACGTTAATTTCGCAAGGGCTTATGATCCGCCAACTGGCCCAATAGCTACTCTCCAGTTCGACTACTACACAGAGGAACACCAAATATCTGTAGCAAAATACAACCCTTATAAATCTATACAACTATACAATAGAGCAGACCTCCTGGTTAGGTCTGGCGCAACTCAGACAGAATTTACCTTAGATGGCCATAGAAGAGCAGAGCTTATTGATTTTATAGGGGCAACAGTTGTTTGTTCTGAAACAGTACCTATTACTCAAGGCACGGATTACGTAAAAGTTGTTAGTATATTTGATTCTTTTACTACTCCAAGTATTACAACAATTACAGTTTCTCCCGCAATGGCAGCGGCTCCCGCTCCCAACGACTTTGTTTCACTCATAAAGTCTACGATGTCAAACAAAAACAATGACTCCCAGTGGCCTGGGGATCCGGATTTTTTAGAAGACAAGTTTGCTAGATTTAGCTATAGATTCAAATTTGACGATAACGAGTACTCTATAATGGCCCCGTTCACTCAAATAGCATATATACCAAAGCAAAATGGTTATTTTTTAAGCGGCGATGAAAACGCTGCTTATCAATCTACTGTGGTTAGCTTTATGGAAAATTTAGTTCAAAACATCGGGCTGGTCATACCGTTACCCACTTCAGCAAATAAGTTATTGCGCGATTACAAAGTTAGCGAAATAGAGATACTATTTAGGGAAAGCGACGCCGTTGCTGTTAAAGTGCTAGAAAGCGTTTCTATAGGAGAGGTCTCAAGCGTTAGCGGTAATGATAATTATTATACATACGACTATCAATCAAGAAAGCCGTATAGAACACTACCGGAAGCTCAAACAGTTAGAGTATATGATAAGGTGCCTGTAAGAGCTTTTGCGCAAGAAGTTTCTGGTAATAGGATAATATATGGTAATTTTGCCGATAAGCATACCGCTCCCGATAACATAAATTACAATTGTAGAGTGGCTCCAAAAAGTAGCACAGGAGCATATAACAACTGGATAGAATATCCTAATAGTTCCGTAAAAAGAAACAGAAATTATCAAATAGGATTTGTTTTATCAGATAAATTTGGGAGGCAATCTCCGGTGATTTTATCTTCTGTGGATAATGGAACTTCAGGCCCAGGTGGATTTTACTCTGGATCCACAATATACAGCTCGTATGATATTAATCCTGCTGACACAAATCCTTCTACTTGGTTCGGGGACGCTTTACAGGTTTTAGTAAATCAACCTATAAACTCTGAAATAGATTTAGCTTCCGGAACGCCTGGGCTTTACGCAATAAAACAGCAAGCCGAGTCTACAGGAGAAGGATTTGCAATAACTAGTGGCTTTACCCAAGCGGGTGTTTCACCTATAACTGATAATACATTTACATTTATTTTAGATGACGATCCAACAACAGGGTTTCCTAACAATATAAATATACCAAACATAGGGGACTCTATGAGAGGTGCTTATACTGATTTTGTTAAGGTAACCGGTAGAACAGGACCAACTGGTGGGGGCCAATATGTTGTAACAACAGATGGCAGGGTTAGTGATGTTTATTTAAGAAATGTAGATCTACCATCTACCGCTCCTGATTTAAAATTTGCGTATACAATAAATGATTTAGGCTGGTATAGTTACAAAATTGTTGTAAAACAAACAGAACAAGAATATTACAATGTTTATTTACCGGGCATACTAAACGGCTACCCAGGGCAAGATGTCTCGGGAGAAGAAAATGGGCCATTTCCTGCAAACGAATTAAACCTAACAGCTCATACCGTTTTGCTTAATGATAACATAAACAAAGTACCAAGGGATTTATCAGAAGTCGGGCCAGATCAAAAGCAGTTTAGAAGTTCTGCTGTATTGTACGGAGTAGTAACTAATGCTATGAATACAACATCGGGATCAAATTTTGAAGATGCTGATCCTTTTAATACGCAATATTATCCTAGGCTAGATTATACCGGCAGGAATGCCCTTAGCCATACCGCTACAACTATTGCTACAGCAAAAGATTTAGATATGGGGTATTCCCTTCTTTCAGGGGACGGAACAGGGTCTGGAAATCCGACTGCGTTAGACGGAAATTTAGTTTTTTACCAAATAGATACAAATCCTTTAATAGCCAGAATATCCACTACGGAAAAGTCTATTGGGTGGCCCGCTGGGCTATCGCCGAACCCTTCTACTGGGATAGAAAAAGAATGGAATATGCAACCTTATTTGGCCATATACGAAACAGCTCCTACGGAATCGTTACTAAATATATATTGGGAAACTACCTCTGAGGGGCTTATTGTTGACTTAAACACTGAAGTGGCTTCTACTAACTCCGGAGTTGCTGGTTTTGTTGATTTAGTTTGGGAATTTAAAGAAGATATAACTAACAACACTCCTGTTACGCTAGGATTTTTTAGCCCTATTGATAATCAAGGGCAGTTATATGCTGTTCCTCCTTTAGGAGAGTTGGTTTCTGCGTCTAACCCTCAAGGCTCTGTTGGCTTTTTTCAACTAGTTCCTGGGGCAGAAAACACAGTAAACGAAGGCAAGTTTCAAATAGTATATACAGGGAATGGAATTGTTTTTACAGAGGAAAGCATGGTCACGGATGTTTACACTTTTTTAATACGCATGACCACTTCTACGGGAGAAATAAGCGAAATTACTATAGGGGGCGAGCCGGAAGGAATAGGGGCTCTCCAAAACGTAGCTCCTAGTTTTCCTACAATAGGCAATATTACTAGAGTGCAAGACACAACTACATTAATTACCGGCGCTAGCTTTGCTAACACCGAAAACGGAACTTCTCTTGGGCCTCCATCTAACAGACAAGACCTTGTATTTAGCTTTTATGGCACAGGTGGAGTGGATTTGCCTTCTTCGTGGCTAATGAACTCTGGTAGTGGTAAATTAACTCAACCACCAGGCGTAACGCCCATAGGTGTGTATCCTGTTACTCTTAGGGCTACCGATGTTAACGCCATAGATCCCGACAATATAGCGACGCCTGCTTATACGTCACTTTATTATGAGGAGCAAATTACAATACAAATAGGTTTTACTTCAGTTAATAGCGAAGTAATATCAGATACTTGCCTTTTACAGCCAAGTCTAGGCAATTCTATTACTAGGGCTTTAGTGCCTACATCAAACAACGGCCCTCTCCGATCAAGAATATGGTATATATCTGAGCAGGAAATAGATAGTAATGCAGAATTTACAGAAAACGGTATAACTGTAGAAGGACAATTGCCTCCTTCCAATAGCTTTTCCAACATTAGAATAGGAACAGGAGCTCACTCTAAAGGAACAATATCGTTTACCATGAACACGCGCGTTAAGGATAATGGGTCTTTTACAGACTCTAAGTTAAGAAATCCTTCTTGGTATATTTATTACAGAGAAGAGGGAGCAACCACTTGGATACCTATGCCCCGTGAATACGAGCTAAACAGAGTGGGTAATTATGTCCCAGATACTGGGGTCACTTATTCTGACAATCTTCAAAGTGACAGACCCTATCTTACTACTTTTGATAACTTTGCAGGATATCCATATTACGGACAAGGAGTTAGAGCGTTTGATTACAACTCATTTAACTCAACAAACAAAATTGAATACGTTATATTATGCGATAAAATGCAACAAATTGAAGGGTGGGAACAACAAGGGCCGTACTTTACGGGATCTTTTTGGGTAGCGTGGGTACAAGCTGACGACTTAAACAACCCTACCTGTGTACCTTGGCAGGGATTTAACTTAGTTAGCGCTAATACAGGCACTCCTTATTTTAAATATTTAGTTTCTGCTGGAAGTAATAGCTCAGTTAATTTTAATAACACGCTTGATATTCCTGTATATTCAAAAATTGCTTTTGGCGATTACGTTTCGCAATTGTTTGATGACGACCAAGGCGAAAATATTTTTACTACAGTGGAAGGTGAAAATTACATAAATTTAAAACTAGATCGCACTTATCTTACCCCTTCTCCTCCACAGTGGACAATATGGGATGAAAACGTAGTAACGGCTTTAGGGGATTTACAATGGGTGGTAGGATTTAGTGATTCTACGGGGATAAAAATAACTAACCCAAATTTAGATACGGGAGTTTCAGCATTCCAAGTGTCAGGTAATTTAACATTTCCTGTAAACGCGGGGACAGCTAGAAAATCAACAAACTTTGCTTAAACATAAATTATGGCGACTATTATAGAATTAAAATATTTTAACACATTTTGGCTAAAAAAAATAAAAAGCATTACGGATGTAGCTGTTGGTAATGTAAGCCCGTTTGCTAGCAACATAGGAGCTACCATTAATGTTAGCGTGGCAATGGACAACACCAAAATGAATGTAGGCCAAGAATTTACTATAGTATATAGCGGCAATATTTATAAAAGTTATATTGTAGAAAAAATAAGTAACACTTCTTTTGTAGCCGCGGCGGCTCCTGTAATAGCTATTGTGGGCACCCCGGATGTTACTTTTGGAAAAATAATAAATTTTGATCAGATACCTCAGGCATACAGTTCAGACATAAGCAGCGATTGGGTTATAGAGGAGTCTAGAATACGAGGAGGTTATAATAATGTGTCAGTAGATTACGGAGTAAAAGCTTATACTGTAGAAGACGAACCTAAACAATCTCACAAATTTAGTTCACTTATACATTCAGGTATATTCAATTCAAGAACAGGAGTTAATCAAACTAACCAATTTTCAGTCGCAGAAGATATAACTAGAACAATAGATCCAGCTAATGGCTCTATACAAAAGTTATATGCCGAAGATACTAACCTAATTATTTTCCAAGAAAACAAAGTAAGTAAGTCTTTAATTGACAAGGACGCAATATACTCAGCTGAAGGAAATGCTAGTGTTACCAGCCGTAACTTAGTTATAGGTCAAAATGTAGCTTACGCCGGAGAATATGGTATAAGCACAGATCCAGAATCTTTTGCTGTTAATGGATACAGAAAATACTTTACAGACAGAGATCAGAATGTTGTATGTAGATTATCGATGGACGGCATATCTGTTATATCTAACTTCGGCATGACTGACTTCTTTAGAGACAAGCTTTCTACTGCATCGGATAATATAATAGGCGGGTGGGATGCGCATAACAAACAGTATGTTGTAACAATACCTGGACCTATAATTAATATAGGGCCGGTTGAGGAAATATCTTACGAAACACTAGCGTTTGACGAAACGTCAAAAGGGTGGGTTAGTCGATTTGACTATTTCCCTGATCAAATAATTAGCCTAAACAATAATTACTTTACAGCTAACAAAGGTAAACTTTACAAGCATTACACATTAGCACCAAATACACAAGCCAGGGGAGTGTTTTACGGAACACAATCGGAATCAAGCGTAACATTCGTGTTTAACGGAGCGCCTTCTGTGGTTAAAAACTTCCAGACTATAAATTACGAAGGTGATACCGGATGGAGAATGGCAGAGTTTAAAACTAATACAGATAATGCATTGTCTATATCACAAGCAACATTTGTTACTACGCTAGAGCAAATGCAAAATGAATTATTAATAAACAACTTTAAATTAAAAGAAGATAAATACTATGCCGATCTTGCTAATAATACATCGTCACAAAGCGGGGAAGTATTGTTTGGCAGGTCTTCTTCAGGAGTAAAAGGATTCTTCGGGGAAGTAACCATGACGGTAAATAACTCTGCGGGTAAAAAAGAATTATTTGCAGTAAGCACAGGATTTGTAAAATCATCTTAATTAAATGAACACAGAATTATCAACTAACTTTATAGAACAGCTAGAAACGCTGCAAAATATTTGCATAGATAACAATGACATAGAAGGCATATATGGAGACGGGAAATCATTGGTAAACAATGAAGAGTTTCCTATAAAAAATAGCTTTACAGACGGCTTATACATGCGACAGATGAAAATGAAAGCTGATACAGTGGTAATAAGTGCAATACATCACACCAATCATTTTTGGTTTTTATTATCAGGCAAAGTATTAGTTCAAGCCGACGACGAAATAATAGAGCATGTAGCTCCTTGCTGGTCGTATTCTATTAAAGGTACTAAAAGATTGATAAGATGTATAGAGGATTGCGTATGGATTAATGTAATAGCTAATCCTACCAATACAAAAGACATGAAACAAGTAGAAAATAATTTTTTCTCAATGACCCTTGAGGAATATAATAAAAAAGAAAAATTATGGCAGGAATACTAATAGCAGCAGGTATAGGCGTGCTAGGCAGCGTAGCCGGAGGGCTTATAGGCATGGGTGGTGCCAAAAAGGATAGAGAAGCAGCAGAACGAGAAAAAGCTAAGCTAGACAGGCAGATACGCAATTTTGAAAACAACAGACAAGCAATAATAAATCCTTACTCCGATGTAACCTCTTTGTCCGGTATGGTTGATGAAATGAGGGATAGTCTTTCCAATCCTTATGCTAATTTAGGGGTTGCTACAGGAGCAGCTGAAATACAAATGGAGCAAACAGATATTGCATTAGCAAATACGCTGGACACACTACAAGCCACAGGAGCCAGCGCTGGTGGTGCAACTGCATTGGCTCAGGCAGCAAGGGCTAGTAAAAAAGATGTGGCTGCCAACATACAGCAGCAAGAAGCGCAGAATGAAAAACTAAGAGCTCAAGGGGAAGAATCATTGCAAGCAAAAGAAATGCAACTTACTCAAATGGAAATGGGTGAAGAAGCTAGGGTACAAAATGCTCAAGCGCAAGGCAAAGCGTTTGTGTTTGGTGCGCAAGAAAATAGAGACGTAGCTACATTAGATAGAATGTCTGGTCAACAATCTCAAGCCAGACAAGATATTGCTAATGCCAATATGGCTTCAGCTAGCGCTATGTCAGGAATGATTAGTGGTGTAACATCTTCAATAGGTGGGGCTATGGGATCTGGTGCATTTGGAAAAGGCGGAGCGTACGGAGAAGGTGGATCTGGATTTGGTTTCAATTAAAAAATAAAATAAAGATATAAAACATGAGTTACAGAAATCCAACAATAGTTGACGATAAATCAGGGCAAATGATTGGCCAGGCTATATCCCAGGGCGCACAAAACCTTGCCCAAGGGGCTATGCAAATGGCACAGAAAAACCAGCTAGCCATTAAAGAAGAAAAAAAAGAGACAGAAGATCTAAACGTTGGCTTAGTTAATCTTGCTGGGCAGTATAATAATGACCTTCAAAATGCCGCTAAACTTACTAAAGAACAGTTAGGCAAAATAAAAAAGGATTTTGGTGTAAGCATGGAAACCATCATAAAAAACGGATATGAGGCGCAGAAAGCCTTCCTTAAAGATAAAAGCACCGCAAACAGAGAAGCCGTAGAAGCAAACGCGGCAAGAAGAACTGGTATTAACAAATGGATGGTTCAAAGTGGAACTTTAGTTTCAAACGTGACAAAACTAGCAGCCCAATCAGCTTCTGATATTGCAACAAACGTTTATTTCCCATCAATAATGGGGGACGATGGTACCAGGGGTAGAGAAATGTCAAACGCTTTTTTAAATAAAAAGGGTTATAGTTACGGTCATACCGCGGATAAAAATGATCAAGGTGTAATGACAGATTACTTGACTATAGAGAAAGACGACAAAGAAATTGCAAGATATAACGAAACAGACATGTCTGTAATAACCAATGTATGGGATGTAAGAAAAGAAACAAGCGTGCAAACTGTGCAAAATGGCGCGAAAAAACGATTTATTACAGATAGCGTTAATGGGGCTAAAATAAATGCAAATACTAAAGCAACAAACGCTAATAAATTAAATGCGGAAGGCAACCCAACAATTATACCCCCCAAAAAAATGACTATTAATGGTAATATTGTAGAGCGCCAGGAATTAGACCCTACGGCTATCAGCGGTATAGTGGAGGAGCAAATGCAAATAATGCAAGTCAGTATGGGTCAAATGCAATCTTCTCAAAAAGGGTTAACTTTAAGAGATTTTGGGATAACAGATGAGTATGCTGATATTTCTGCGGCAACATCTTCTAATGGAGGAATAGGTTTTGACAAAAACATTACTTCAAAAATGCAAGATCAACTAGTAGCGCAAAAAGTAGAAGATAGCGTGTTAAAAGGGCTTAATATAACAAAAGAAGTTATACCCGGAGAAAATGGTGAACCAGACACCATTAGATATTACAATGATAAAGTTCTAGGAAGGGACAATAAAACAAGCCAAACGTCAGCTACTGAACGACAGAAGTTTAAAGATTATAATACAGTTGTAGCTAGTTTTGATAGCGCTATAGATGGTTACACAGCCCCCGATGATGATCCCAATAGAAAACAAACAATTGCAGAAAAAGTTATAGGTGGGACAGGATTAGGTGTAGGAGCAGTTATATTTGCAAGAAATCAAAATAGAACTCTAGATGATGTTAGCATTAATACTGATGGCTCTTTACTGGTAAGATGGGGACCTCCTAACTACGGCATTGTTCAACCCTCGGTAAACCCTGAAAAAGCATTAGCAAAAGAAGCAATGCTAGCCGGAAAACCTAACGAAATGATAATCGTTAATCCTAAGGGGGTTGCAGCGGGAGATGATCCAGTCAAAGTTCGCGCAAGTGTTCTTACACCGGATTTAAACTCGCTTTCGTTTGATTTAACAAACAAAAATCAACTTAGAAATCTTATAGAATTAACTACAGACCAAGATGCAACAGGGGCTGCTAAATTAATTAAAAAATACAATTTAAACTAATATCTTATGTATCAAATTATAATAGGAGGAAATACGCTTACATTTAAGGACGCGGGCAAACTGCAAGAGGCTATTAATCAAGCTGAACTTGATGGTCTTTCGGTAGAAATACCGGAAGGTGGTATGGAAGTTGATTCTAATCAAGTAACTCAAGCCGAATCTAATCAAGCACCTGATAGCGCTTTTGGTCAAATTATGGGAGGAGTGTCACCTGAAAATTTTACACAAGACCCTGTAGAGAGTGCGGATGCGGTGTCAGAAACTATAGCACAAGAAGATATGGCATTAGACTCGGAAGATACTTCTTTGGAGTTTCCAGAGTATAATGAAAATTTATTAAACAAATCGCTAATTATAAAGGGCCAATCGTACAATGCTAATGATATAGTAGACTCTGTTAAAAATGGAGATGTGCAGCTGTCTGGAAGGTTAGGGTCTGCCATATACAAATTTAAAGGCGGCCAAAATACTGGGAAATTGCGTGATAATGTATCTGATGATCTTATATTTAGCGCATACGCTTCTTCTTTTCCTGGATCAAAAGTTGTTGAAGGAGTAGTAGGTGGCAAACTAGACGAAGTTGTTCTTTCTAGTGCAGTACAGCCTAGTCCTGAGGGAGGTGCAAATCCTTTTGGCGATACAGAAACTCTAGCAAAAAATTTAGAGTACAAAACATGGGACGAGCAGAAAGACTTTTATAAGCTTTACTCGGAAAAAGACCCAAATATGTCAATAAAATTTGACACTTACGGCGTTCAAAAATTTGAATCACAAGGAAGAAGTAAAACAGCTACAATAACATACATAGATCCATCTAGTGGCAAAACTTCATTTGTAAAAGTTAACGAAGGAGATGATGTATCAGTAGCCGCTGCAAAAATAATGGATTTCTCTAACAAGAATTTAAGTTATGAAGCAGCTATTGATTTAGCCGCCCCTGTAAAAAAGAAAAAGAAAAAAATACAAACTGTAGAATCTGATTTTGCAAAAATAGGGCAAAATGTGATTAATAGTAACTTAACTAGATTTAAAGATCCGGAAAATATCTTTAAAGACTTTGATCAAGTTGAGCTTCAAGAAGGAACTGACACAAGTTTTGATATTAGTCCGTGGAGCAATATAGTATCCGGTAGAACATTAACAGAGCTGAACGAAAACATAGACTTTAACGGAGCTGTTACAGATAAAATAATAGATGCTTTTAAAGCTCAATACCCGGGGAAAGATTTACCTAGTGATACGTTTATAAAAGCTTATGTTAAAGCGGGTATAGCAAATAAGGTCGCAATTGAAATACAGGAAAATAAAAAAGATGTATTAGCCGCCAAAAACTACATGCTAGAAAACGGCGAATACGTTAATTTTTTAGATGCAGCTTTTAAAGAGGACCAGGCAAAAATGGAAAATACTCCTATGCTGCCAGCTGCAAATGCTATTAATAGGGGTCGACAAATAGTCAGAAGACTTCAAGAAGGCAGCGACGACAATGATGTAAGAATGCAACTATTTGAGGAATTAGACGGTATACAGCGCGACCTTCCGGATTTGCTTAAAGCGATTGATGAGAATTACAAGCCGTATATGGATTTAACCACTGGGGCTAGAATAAGCAAGGCTGATTTCAAGGAACTTGAAAAAGGGGGAGAAGCTGAGAATTATAAAGACATGACTGAAGAGGATAAGCAATTGCAGGAGCTGTATAACTCAATGCCTATTGAAAAATTAGAATTTGAATACTTCTCTCATCAATTGCAGACTCAGGAAGTAAAGGAGGCTTTTGATCAAATGATAACCACATCCAAGCGCCCAAATCTTTCTAATGAAATTATAAAAAGATTTAATCTAAATAGAAATTCCAACGGAACATACTCAATGCGTTTGTCAGACTACACACGAGCCACCTCTAGATTGACTAGTTTTGTGTTTAAAGATGAAATTGAATCTTTTTTTACACCAGAGGAAAAAGAAAAAGCTGACGTATTAAGCGAGCTACTACTTAAAGATACCGCTGCCTTAGCAAGAAGAGAAGAATCATTACAAAAAGCATATTTACTGAATATTAATCCCATCTCTATGAAACAAAGATTTGGGGATGATGTTACAAGATTTTTTGAATCCACGGCGGAGGCTAGTCTTGGAGCAGACTACACGACAATGATAGGTACCTCTGTTAGAAAAGAATTAGATGATATAGAATCCATGTTAACGGAATCTGACATAGTTTTATCTAACCAAGAAAAGGAGGCTTTCCACAGGGGTGCGGGAACGCAGATTTCGGAAGGAGTTAGTGCTTTTGTTCCGGCTTTGTTTCAATTTGCGATAGCCAATAAAGTACAAGGGGCTATAGGTGTTACAAGACTTATTGGTAACCTTGTCAAAGCAGGTAATTCCCCTCTTAAAAAAGTTGTGGGTCATGTGATTGGCTCGATTGTAGAAGAGGCTAAGTTTAGAGCGGTTGCCGGTGATCAAGTACAGCTAGGCGGGGGTACTGGCTTTTATTTAGGAGGTTTGTTCATGCGCGCTGCTGTGCCTTTTAGGTTTAAAGGTATATACGCTGCAGCTAATCCTTTATTGGAAAAATTTGCTTTAGGTGGTATTGGTGGGGCCGTGTCTTCTGATGTAGCAGTTTTGGCTGAGGGACTTGTTCAAAACATGTCAACTGATGGTGCATTTAAAGAAAAAATGCACGAACTGTATGGGATGGACGCGTTTAGCGATCCGCTCGAAGACGGAAAAGAAACCGGCTGGTTTGAAAGATTTTTGGTAAATAGCGCTGTTTTCGGATTAGTAGGTGTAACCCACATGAAAAAAACGGATTTTAATACCATGGGTAGACTTAGGGAAAAAGCTCAGGGGATATATGAGGAACTAAAAACTCCAGAAAAATACACAGATAGACAGTTAGAACAGAAACAAGATTTACTAGATCTAATCGAATATAGAGTAAATCAAAGTGAATCAGCAGAATATAAAAAATCAATAGGAGATCAATCGAAAACAAAAGCTGAAGCACAACGTATAATAGACGACTTAAAAGTAGTTAAGCGTGATTTTCAAGGCTATCCTATAGGATTTAGAAATGCTCTGCCTGTTGATATTAGAAATGCACAAAAAACGATAGCTAAAATAAATGCAAACATAGCTGCTGCTGAGCGCAGTATTGAAAGGCAAGCAAATAGATTTGCAAAATCCGGAGTACTATCTGAGGCTGGATATACTTTAGACAAAATAGAAATAAGTAAGGAACCTTTAGCTAACGGAGATAAAGCGTTCTTTATGACTAATGGTAAAAAACTTACTTTAAAAGTAGACATTAATAAATTTAAGCCAGGGGTTTACGCTCACGAAATGTTTCACTTGTTTTCTAAAGTAGCATTCAACAGCAATCCTGCTTTTGCGGAAGCTTTTAAAACTAAGGTTTCAAGTAAAGTTAATTCTGCTTTAAAAGGCATAAGGCTTACCGTTAATGGTAAAGGCTCGTATACTTTTGAAGAAGCTATGGCGGAGGCATACAAAGATAAAAACACTGCAGAAGAATTTATAGGTAATACAATAGAGCTACTAGGACAAGCGGGCAATCGTCATTTATTATTAAAAGAGGGTCTAATGACAGGTGTTAGCAGAGACTTTAAGAACATGGCTAAAAAAGCTGGTATACCTTACAACCTAGAAAAAAACTATGAAACTGCTCACGATTTATTAGAGCTAATGAACACCTTTAGAGTAACGGCAGAAGGGGGTAGTGCTAAGTCTTTAAAAAATACTTTTGATGCGTTCAAAAACATAATTATTGATGGTAAAAAACTTGTTAATACAGTAGGAACAGAATTTACAACTGAAAAAGAAATAAAAGAAACACTTGACTCCTCTAAAGACATAGACATAGCGGAAAAGAAAGACATCTTTAGTCAGGCAACACGCGACTATGAAGATATGATGGCCGCTGGAAGCACCCCCGAACAAGTGGGTGTTATGGTTGGATACCGCTTTGAGCCCTTAGTCAAAAAAAGAATAAATTCTTATTTGGTTAAAAAAAGTTTAGAAATACAGGAGGACAAAGATGCAATAATAGAAGATTTAGTATCCGACGTTACTACGTCTATTAAGGTATCACCAAAATACAACCAAAAGGGCGAGCTTATAAATAACCCTGAGTCCGGTACGGGTATACCTACTTTAGTACAAGCTTATATCAAAGGAGCTAATTTAATAAAGTACCTAAAAGAAAATCCTAATGCTACTTCCGCGGAAATAAACGAAAAAGCCGATGAATTTGGTGTTAAATCGCATAGGGTGCAATCTTTCGTTGATTTAGTTAAAGAAGGAGGGGAAGCTACAATGACATCTTACGTTTTTGGGCAGCTTAACAATCGTATTTTAGCATCGATGCAAAAGCCCCGGTTTAGAGATATCTTCAATACATTTTCTATAGATAAGGATCCAACAAAAGCTGCTAATATTGCAGAAGGAGAAGGATTAGGGGGCAGCGGCGCAAAAGAAGGATATGTTGATATATCATCTCCTGAACTAAACACTAGAATAAACAATATAAATGCTCAGGTTACTTTAAAAGTACCTGAAGATATTAGAAATGAAATTGCTGAGGTAGGCCCTAAAATAGTGCTCACGGTGCCTTTAAGAAATATAGACGCTAAAACAGAAGGACAAGTTGCTTTGCCTGGAGGAGGAGTTGCTAAAGTGGTTATATCTAAAAACGATAGAGCAGTTATAAATATAGAAGGCCAACCAACAGATGTTGTTAACGCCAGGTCACCAAAAATTATAGAGAAAAAACTAGGTACCGCAGCAAAATCATTTGTTAAAACCGCTACTACAAAAGAAAAACTTACAAGGGATGCATTGGATTTGATATACCCTAAGTTAGAAAAAGTGGCAGGGCCTTTAAAGGATAACTACACACCTACACAAAAATATACGGAGTTTGTAGACAATGCTTTTCCTTTGCTTAAAAATTATATAAGCCAATCGGCAGTAAATAAAAGATTCAAAGAGTTTAAAGATCCTGTTATAGACAAAGAAACAGGAAAACAAAAAAGAGAAAAAACAGCTGCCGGTAAGCCTATATTTACTAAAAAGAATATAACGCTAGCGGAATGGCGAAAGTACTTTATAGGAGACGGTAGCATGCGTATAGACGGCCGTAGACGCTCTATAATAGAAGCATTATCCTCAGAACTAGGATTCGATTCTATTATGGAAACATTATCTAAGGAGGCTATGCGAGAGCAAATAGAATCAAGGCAGGAAGATATAGGTGTTGACTTAATTGAAAATTACGTTGCTGTTATAGCTAAGGAATTTGACAGGGGGAACCCTAGCAAACAGTCTTCTGCTTTTATGGAACAAATAAAAAACGGCGGCGCAAAGAATGCTGAAAAGTTTTTGCGAGAGTACTCTAGGCTATTTGAAGAAGGTAACACCGAAAATTGGGAAACTATCGAAGGTGCAGAAAATTGGATTAAAGCAGTAACAACGTTTTTACAGCCTATAGTAAAAACCGAAATAGATAGAAGAGTTCAATTAAATAAAAGAACAGGCAAAAACGAAGGAGAAACAGTTTATACTAAATTTGAAGAGCAGGCTATAAAATACGGGTTAGATCCTAAATTTGCAAAAATAATTGCAAACTTTAATGAAAATATTGCTGTTAAGTTTGATAAAGCCGGTAATATTATAAGTAGTGGTCAAAAAACTGCTGCGGCTAGAAAAAATGAATTAGACGTTGATTTTACAATAAGAGAATTATTAAAGGGAATAGATCCTGAGTTTACAAAAATTACACAGGGTAATTACTATTACGAAAGCACTGAGGGTGGATTTTTAGCGGGTTTTTTTAAACATACATCAAGATATGTTGGTGATAAAAAATACAGCAATAAAACTATAATAAACGAAGCAGGCGAAAAGGTACAAGTAGGATTTAAAGACAAATTTGAAAAAGAATTATCAGCAGAGCCAGAAAAGCTAACTGACTTAGACATAGAAATACAGGAGCGCACCAGAAAACTTTTTGAAGAAATCAAGAGAAATGAAACAACTTTTATTAAGGAAACTGGAAACACAAAAAGTGGTTACACATTAAGCAAGCAAATATCAGATTTTAGAAAATCAACCAAACTTATACTTAACGGAGCCACAGTGAAGTTTAAAAATGCTAAAGGAGAAACCGTTGAAGTTGATTACAGTGAATACACAGCAGAACAAAAAGCAGAAGCTGTTTTTAATCAAGAAGGAAGAGAAGCTGTAGTTAAAGATCTAAAACTTAAGCAAGAATTTATGGAGATAATGTTGCTTAATATTGGTAATACTCGCCAAAAAATAGCAGCACAGCCAAATAGCGAAACTGCTTTGGAGCGATTTGATAAAGGTGCAAGCGCTATACTTTTTGCAGGCGACGGAAGAGGAATAAGAATGTTTTCTTTTGAACAATACTTTCAAATAGGGCAAAAATATAAGGTAAAATTTAAGAACGAAGAAACAGGCAATATAGAAGAAAAATTAGTTTTTCAAGATAAAAACGAACATATAGAACCTAAATTATTATTTACTATCCAGGTTTTAAGTGCTATGAAAAATGGCGAATTAACCAGCGCTAAAAACGTAAAGAGTATAACAGAAGGATATAAAAGCATAATAGGTAGTAAGCGTGGTCAAAAAGTTTCAGACTTTTTCACGGGAACAACAATAACGGATGCTAAATATTTAAAAATGATATTAGCAACTGGTGTTAGCAAAATGGTGCCCGTTGAAGATATAATGGCTTTAAAAAGTTATATTAACATTGAAACAGGCAAAACGGCTTTTCAAGAGCTAATAATCGATGTAACCAATCAAGTTATCAGTAACAAGGCTTTCCAAGCTGAAAAAGGAACTATAGAGCTTAATAATAAAGATCTAAAGGGCTTTGGCTTAAGCGAACAAAACACAACCACATCCGCTCAAAAAAGTTCTTCTAAAAACATAGACAAAGCATTTGAAAAATCTAAAAACCCTAATAAAAAACCAAAAGGGATTAGTGTTTTTGATTTTGATGACACTTTAGCTCAAACTAAAAGCAACGTGCTATACACATTGCCAAACGGAAAAAAGGGTAAGTTAACTGCAACCGAATTTGCTAAAAAATCTGAAGCCCTAGAAGCTAAAGGAGCAGAATTTGATTTTAGTGAGTTCAGTAAAGTTATGCAAGGTAAGCTGGGACCTTTGTTTTCGGAAGCTAAAAAGAAAGAAGGTAAATATACTAATAAAGATATATTCATTTTAACGGCACGACCATCTAATTCCGCTATAGCTATAATGGAATTTTTAAAATCAGAAGGTCTAGAAATACCTTTAGAAAACATAGTTGGCTTAGGTAACGGAGCAGCCTCCGCTAAAGCTAATTGGATGATTGAAAAAGTTGCTGAAGGTTATAACGATTTTTACTTTGCTGATGACGCAATAAAAAACGTTGAAGCTGTACGTGACGCTTTAGGTTTGTTTGACATCAAATCCGATGTTCAACAAGCTATAATGCGATCGGCTAATATAAACTTAGAAAAGTCGTTAGCTGGTATGATAGAACGCAAAAAAGGTATACCTGCAAAAGGCACATTATCACCAGCTGTAGCTTCAAGTATGGGTAAGAAAAAAGGCCGGTTTGATTGGTTTATACCACCTAACGCAGAAGATTTCGCGGGACTAATGTACAAGTTTTATGGCAAAGGTAAGCAGGGTGACCAAGACATGGCTATAATAAGAGAAACTTTAATTAGGCCTTTTAACAGAGGTGAAAATGCTATTAGTACTTATAAACAAACACTAGCTGCGGATTATTCCGCTCTGGAAAAACGACTAGGTAGCATGAAAACTGTAATAAAAAAAGATTCAAAAGTTAATCTTGAAAAAGCTAACATGAACTCCGATCAAGCTGTTAGAGTATTTATATATGATAAGTTAGGCTATGATATTCCTGGACTAAAGCAAAATGAAATAGATAATTTAGTTGGAATAGTAAATGGAGATCCTAGGTTGCAACAGTATGCTGAAGGTGTTATGTCTATCACAAAAACAGATAGAGTATTTCCTAGGCCTGGAGAAACATGGTATTCCAGCAACATACGTTACGAATTGTTTAAATACGCTACCGAAGGTGTAAGAGGAGAATTTCTTAAAGAATGGCAAAAAAATGTTGACAATATGTTTACAGAAGATAACTTTGCTAAGATAGAAGCTGGTTATGGTGAAGATTACGTTAACAACCTAAAAGAAATGCTAGAAAGAATGAGTACTGGTAAAACCAGATCCTCTAATTTAGGCAAAGATGTTCAAAAAGGTATGGATTATGTCAACGGATCCGTGGGTGTTATAATGTTTTTAAATACTAGATCCGCAGTACTTCAAACAATATCTGCAATAAACTATGTTAACTGGAGTGATAACAATCCATTAATGATAGGTAAAGCTGTAACAAAACCCAAGGAATGGGGTAAAACGTTTATGGAAATATATAATTCTGATTTCTTAAAACAAAGAAGAAGTGGGCTAGAAATAAATGTAGAAGAAGCAGAAATTGCTAAAGCAGTTGAAAGAAGCAAAGGTAATGCTAGAAATTTATATGACAGCATGATAAAAATAGGATTCAAGCCTACACAAATAGCAGATAGTTTTGCTATTGCATTTGGAGGAACTCCATTTTTAATGAACAGAACAAGAACTTATGAAAAGATGGGGCTTACCCCAGAAAAAGCAAGGAAAAGAGCGTTTGAAGACTTCCGTGATGTTTCTGAAGATTCACAACAGTCATCTAGAGCAGATAAAGTGTCTAATATACAGACTGGTGTTGCTGGTAGATTAATATTTGCTTTTGCAAATACACCTATGCAAATGTCCCGTTTAACCAAAAAAGCAATGCTAGATTTAGCTAATGGCCGAGGTGATGCTAAAACAAATATATCTAAAATGATTTACTACGGAGGAGTGCAAAGCTATATATTTTATGCATTGCAACAATCTCAATTCTTAAGAATGTTTGGGGGAGATGAAGAAGATATGTCCGAGGAACAAAAAGATTTTAACGATAAAAAAAATAAAGAAAAAGATATTAGAATAGCTAATAGTATGTTTGATAGTTTTGTGTCCGGGTCAGGATCTCCAGGTAAAGTAGCGATAACAGCTAAGAATACCATATTAAAATACTATAAGGAAAAAGAAAAAGGATATAAAGCAGATTATGGTAATGTTATAAATGAAGCATTGTCTATATCGCCTCCGCTATCTTCTAAAACTAAAAAGATTTATTCCGCTTTTAAAACCTACAAATATTATTCAACTAAAAAAGGGCAGGAAGAATTAGCGGAGTATGGACAATATGCATTTGATAACCCTATGATGCTGGCTAACGCTAAAGTATTTTCTTCTTTCAGTAATATACCTGCTGACAGGCTACTGCAAAAAGTAAATAATCTTTATTCATCTTTTACCGATGAAAGTTTAACCCCTATACAAAGTGTCGCTTTAGCTGCGGGCTGGGATAAATGGAGTTTAGGCTTGTATGATCCGAAATTTATGACCGCTAACGAAATTGCAGTAAATAAAAAAGCTAGGAAAGAACAATTGAAAAAAGAAAAAGCCGCAAAGAAAAAAGCTATTATTGAGTCTTATGATATGGATATGAGTGAGCCTGAAAGAAGAGATGTATTAAAGGTGCTATCAAAAGACCAACAGCTTGACAGCTTATGGAATTTAGGCTATCCGTGGGCTAACATAAAATCTTTAAAAAAGGAAAACGACAGAATAGAAGCAATAATAAAATTGCAAAATAAAATAAAATTTGATCAGGACATGACAAAAATATCTAACACAGCTAGACAAGATTCTTTAAAATAAAAACCCCTAAAATGAATATATCGGATTTGAAAATTTACGCATTAAACTTTGGAACACTAGTCGTGTCAATGTCACAGGTTGATATGGTTTTAAAAATACTATTGCTTGCCATAAGTATTGGATACACCGTGCACAAATGGTGGTTATTAAATAAAAATAAAGATAAATATAAAAACAAAAAACAATGAAAAAGATTATAGCAAAACTAAAACACGAATGGAACTCATTACTATATTTCCTAATGTTTAAAAAGAAAAGTAAATAGGATTACTCAACAGGCAACCACACCTCGAAAATTCTATAATAAAAAAGCCGACACTTAATTGTATCGGCTTTTTTTAATTTAATATATTATCTAACCATCACAAGCTAAACAATCTTCGTCCATTGCTTTAGCAGCAAGATCCCCACGCAAAACAGATTCAGTACGTGTATAGTATAAAGTTTTAATACCTTTTTTCCACGCTTCAAAGTGAACTTTGTTAAGCCACTTAGGTGTTGCCACCGCAGGAAA
>CESU01041069.1_pt1 | contig 21607 bp, 22 predicted proteins | sample 531141 | NCBI WGS metagenome assembly CESU01 (sample SAMEA2621401, study PRJEB7988) | marine metagenome | isolation source: saline water (ENVO:00002010), including
ATTATTGCTTTAAATCTTACAAATAAACAATATCTTTTTGAAGGAATTTGTGAAGGTGAAATTTTAAATGAGAAATCAGGAGTAAAAGGTTTTGGTTATGATCCGATCTTTAAACCAAAAAATGCTTCATCCTCATTTGCTGAGATGAACTCAGAAGAAAAAAATATAATTTCTCACAGGGGTATTGCCATTCAAGAATTGGTTCAATTTTTAAATTCATTATAGTTGATTATTCAAAAATCATACACAAAACAATTTATTACACTTTCTTTTGTGTTGATTATGTTACTACTACTAAGTATTAGTTTAGGCTCTGTAGCTATTCCTATTGACGAAATCATAGCTGTTTTGTTAGGAGACAACAGTTCCAAGTCTAGTTGGAATACAATTATTCTTCATTTTAGACTGCCTAAAGCTATTACTGCCATGCTAGTTGGTTCTGGCTTGTCTATAGCTGGTTTATTAATGCAAACTCTTTTTAAAAACCCATTAGCTGGTCCATTTGTATTAGGTATTTCCTCAGGGGCTAGTCTTGGGGTGGCTATTTTAATTTTAGGTGCTGGTATCTTTGGTGGAGTTCTAACTGCAATATCATTTTCTAGTTGGGGCTTAGCAATTGCTTCAAGTTTTGGAGCAGCTATTGTTTTACTGGCTGTATTAATAACCGCTCATAAGGTAAGAAATACGATGAGTATTTTAATTATTGGTCTTATGTTTGGTACAGTTACCTCTGCAATCATTAGTGTTTTTACTTTTTTTAGTGATGCAGAAAAAATTCAACAATTTGTATTTTGGGGATTTGGAAGTTTGGGAAACTTATCTTGGAATGAAGTACTGATTTTTTTTATCATATACCTCATCGCCATGCTCAACTTATTTCAAATTATAAAACCTCTGAATGCTTTTCTGTTGGGGGAGAACTACTCTAAAAGCCTTGGTATTAACATCAAAAAAAGCAGAAATATTATTTTACTGATTACCAGTTTATTAACGGGGGTTATTACAGCCTTTGCAGGTCCCATAGCATTTATTGGATTGGCAGTTCCTCATATCACAAAATTAGTTTTTAAAACATCTGACCATAAAATATTACTTCCTGCTGTTGCCATTCTAGGAGCTATAATTTTGTTGATTTGTGATATCATTGCTCAATTGCCAACAAGTGAATTTACTTTACCTATAAATGCTGTAACCTCACTAATTGGAGCTCCAATAGTGATTTGGTTATTGGTAAGAAAAAAGAAAATATACGTATGAGTTCTTCAGTTAAAAATAGTATCGAAACAAAGAATTTGCACATTGGATATCAGCAAAAAAAATCTGTATTAACGATTCAAAAAAATATCAGTCTTAAATTACATAAGGGTGAATTTATAGGTATTTTAGGTAAAAATGGAATTGGTAAATCTACACTATTAAGAACACTTACAGGAGTACAAGATGCTATTTCAGGAGATGTATTCATTCAGGGAAAAAGTATCCAATCCTACAGCAATAAAGAACTGTCTGTTCTAATAAGCCTTGTACTCACAGAGCGTTTACCCGAGAGCCAATTAACTGTTTATGAACTAGTAGCTCTAGGCAGACAACCTTATACAAATTGGATTGGAAGATTAGGGAAAAAAGATGCAGAAAAAATCAACTGGGCTTTAGAACAAACAGAAACGCTACCCCTAGCTAACAGACATTTTAATGAATTAAGTGACGGACAATTGCAACGCGTTTTAATAGCCAGAGCATTAGCTCAAGATACCCAAATCATCCTATTAGATGAACCCACAGCTCATCTAGACATGCATCATACTATCAAAATTTTCAAACTACTAAAAAAACTTTCAAAAGAAACTAATAAAACGATTATCACAACTACTCACGAAGTAAATTTAGCTATCAATTCTGCTGATCAGCTTATTTTATTGACAGATAAAGAAGTTGTAGCTGGTAATAAAAAAGTACTCATTGAAGGAAATTCTTTTGATCATTTATTTTCATCTGAAATTGTTAGCTTTAACTCAAGTTTAGAACAGTTTATCATAACTAAAGAATCATGATTTTACTTTTTCAAATCATTAAGTTATAATAACTCAATTTAAAGAGTTAGCTACTGTTGTAACTAATGAGGTTAAAAAGGCAGAGTGAAAATTAACTGTTATTCTATTAATGCAATATTTTAAAAAGTAGCTCTTTTAAAATATCTCTGTGAGATTGGCTAGCCCCTACTCCTTTACTTTTTACATCAGCATCTCTTAACATAGAGATAATTTGAGCTGCCTTTCGCATAGGATAATTTCGAGCTGCAGTTACATAATCTGTTACAAAAAAGGGTCTTATACCTAAAGATTTGGCAACCTGATCTCTAGATTTATTTTGTAAACCGTGATAAATTAAGAGTTGAGAAAAAAAACTATTCAACAAAGATATAGTCATTACTAGAGGGTTATTCTTAGGATTTTGAGCAAAATACTGTATAATTTGATTGGCTTTAAAAATATTTTTCTCCCCTACGGCTTTACGTAATTCAAAATTATTAAAGTCTTTAGAGATTCCAATATTGGCTTCTATATGATTTGGAGTAATGATCGTATTTAGAGGAAGAATAGTAATAAGTTTTTCTAATTCATTATTAATTTTACTTAAATCTGTTCCTAAAAAATCTACTAACATTTGAGCTGCTTTAGGTTCTACTTGATAGTTTTTACCTCCTAGTACTCTTCGTATCCAATCAGCAACTTGATTTTCATACAAGCGTTTACTTTCAAAAACCAAACCTATTTTATGAATAGCTTTAAACAACGCTTTTCGTCTATCCAATTTCTTGTACTTATAATTAAGCACCAACACAGTGGAGAGTTGAGGGTTGCTAGCATAGGAAACTAATTTTTCTATAGTTCTACTTAAATCTTGAGCTTCTTTTACTATAATAACTTGCTTTTCTGCCATCATAGGAAAACGTTTGGCAGCTCCTATAATATCTTCAACAGAAACATCTCTCCCATACATCACTGTTTGATTAAAACCTTTTTCTTCCTCAACTAGAATAGTATCTTCTATAAAATCTGATATTTTATCAATATAATAGGGTTCCTCACCCATTAAAAAATAGATAGGCTTTACTGCTCCATTTTTAATATCAGAAACTATTTGATTTATTTCATTCATACAATACCAACTTATGTGAGATGCAAAAACATTAATCTAGTTTTTACTACATTTAACCCCATGCAAGAACTAAATTTTCCATCCTATGCATTTAAACTCAAAACTAACGAAAATAAGACACTTATTTTTGATATCGTTAGAAAAAAATATGTGATTTTAACACCTGAAGAATGGGTGAGGCAACATGTAGTTCATTTCTTACTTAAAGAAAAAAACTACCCTATTTCTTTAATTGCTGTAGAAAAACAACTCAAAATTAATGCGAGAGTAAAAAGAACTGATATTGTAGTATATAATAAACTGGGGACTCCTGAAGTTTTAATAGAATGCAAAGCACCGAGTGTAAAAATTACACAAACTACTTTCGACCAAATTGCACGATATAACCTCACTGCAAATTCAAAATATTTAATGGTAACCAATGGATTAGCTCATTATTTCTGTCAAATAGATACCACTAGAGAAACTTATATTTTTTTAGAAGATATTCCAAGCTACTAATTTTAGCATCTATTTAGTAACAAGAACGATTTAGATGTACTAGATTTGTAAACTTGAAAACAGCTATAGTCATATTAAATTGGAACGGTAAAAAATTGTTAGAACAATTTTTACCATCTATCGTTAATTTTAGTTCAGAATTAGCAGATATTTATGTTGCTGACAATGCAAGTACAGACAATTCTATTGCTTATATAAAAGAATTTTTTCCTTTGGTTCATGTGGTAGAAAATACCACTAATGGGGGTTATGCCAAAGGATACAATGATGCTTTAAAAAGTATCGATGCAGATATCTATTGTTTAATAAACTCTGATATTGAAGTAACTCAAAATTGGATCTCTCCAATTTTAGAAGTTTTTAAGAACGAGAAAAATACCGCTATAATTCAACCAAAAATTCTCGATTATAAACAGAAAGACACTTTTGAATATGCTGGTGCTGGAGGGGGTTTTATAGATTTATATGGCTATCCGTATTGTAGAGGTCGGGTATTTAATGATTTGGAAAGAGACACAAATCAATATAACGATATAACAGAAATCTTTTGGGCGTCAGGTGCTTGTTTTTTTATAAGGTCTGAAGTATACCACCTTTTAAATGGATTTGATGAAGACTATTTTGCTCATCAAGAAGAAGTAGATTTATGTTGGAGAGCTCAAAATGAAGGGTATGATATAAAATATGTCGGAAGTTCATCTGTATATCATATAGGAGGAGCTACACTTCAAGAAACTAATCCTCAAAAAACATTCTTAAACTTTAGAAATAGCTTACTTAATGTCATAAAAAATGTACCTAAACAATGGTTTTTATTTGTTGTTTTTTCACGCCTAGTGTTGGATGGTGTAGCAGGAATCAAATTTTTAGTAGAGTTCAGACCCATTCACACCTGGGCTATTGTTAGAGCACATATAAGTGTGTATAAAAATTTCTATAAATTTTTACAGAAAAGAAAAAAATTACAAAAAAAATACAACTACAATCTACACACAAGCGTTGTTTGGCAATATTTTATATTGAGAAGGAAACAATTTAAAAATTTACGGTAAAATTATAGAATGTCTATAGCTCCTTTACCCTCTCTAATTATTTTGGGTATAGAATCTGTGAGATCTATAATTGTAGATGCTAAGTTGTCACCAAAACCGCCATCTATAACCCCATCTACTAGATGCTTCCATTTTTCAAAAATTAACTCTGGATCTGTAGTATATTCTATAACATCGTCTTCATCATGAATGGAGGTAGATATAATTGGATTACCTAAGGCCTCTACTATAGCTCTAACTATATTATTATTGGGAATACGAATTCCTACCGTTTTTTTCTTTTTAAATACTTTAGGTAATGATTTACTCCCTGGAAGTATAAAGGTATAAGGACCAGGCAAAGCTCTTTTAAGAAGCTTATACGTTGGTGTATCGATTTGCTTTACATAATCAGAAAGATGGCTTAGGTCATTACAAATAAATGAAAAATTAGATTTATCTACCTTAATTCCTTTTATTCTTGCAATTTTTTCAACAGCCTTTGCATTTGTGATATCACAACCCAACCCATAAACTGTATCTGTGGGATAAATAATAATACCTCCTTTTTTTAGAACTTCTACTACCTTGTTAATTACTGAAGTATTAGGGTTTTCATCATAAACTTTTACAAAAAATGCCATAAAATATTTAAAAATACGAACTATTAAATCAGAGGTTTAAAAATATGTGAAAAGTAATAGTTAGTTTTTATCTACTAATCTAAACCCTTCTCCATGAATATTTAAAATTTCTACAGTATCATCATTTTTTAAATATTTTCTAAGTTTTGCAATGTATACATCCATACTTCTAGATGTAAAATAATTGTCATCTCTCCATATTTTTGTTAGTGCAAGTTCTCTTGGCATTAAATCATTTTTGTGTAATGCTAGCATGCGTAAAAGCTTACTTTCTTTTGGTGATAATTTTTGTGGTTCATCTTCTCCAACTGATAAGTGGCGTAACTTAGAATTGAAGAAAAAACCACCAATATTAAATTCAAATTGCTCGTTTTCAGCTGAAGTATCCGATTCTTTTCTTTGTAAAATCGCTTTAATTTTAAACAATAAAACTTCTGAGTCAAATGGTTTATTTAAGTAATCATCAGCACCAACCTGATAACCTTTTAAAACGTCTTCTTTAAGTGTTTTTGCTGTTAAAAATATAATTGGGATTTCTTTGTTTTTAGATCGAATATCTTGAGCAAGAGAAAAACCATCTTTTCGTGGCATCATTACATCCAGAATACAAAGATCAAAATCATTATTTTTAAACATAATTAAGCCCTCAATACCGTCTTTAGCATGAGTAACGTTATAATCATTTAATGCTAAATAATCTTTTAATACTGTTCCAAAATTTGGATCATCTTCTACTAATAAAATCTTTTTACTTCCCATGTTTATTTTTTTAAATTAATGGTAATTTAATTGTGAATGTACTTCCTTTTCCTTTTTCACTATCAACAAAAACCGTTCCGTGATGGATGTCGATAATTTCTTTTACGTAAGCTAAGCCTAAACCATGACCTTTAACATCGTGAATATTTCCTTTTTGTTCTCTGTAGAATTTGTCAAAAATATGTTTTTGAACATTTTTACTCATTCCTATTCCTTTATCTTCAATTTTAATCAATAAGTTTTTATTTGTACTTTCTGTAAATACATCAATTTTTGGTTTGTCTTCTGAATATTTTAATGCATTTTCTAAGATATTTACTAAAACATTAGTCATGTGAAACTGATTTGCCAAAATTTCTGACTGAATTGCTTCTAGGTGTGTCGTTATTGAACCTTTTTTATCCAACGTAAGAAGACTTACGTGAGAAATAGCATCATCAATTACATCATGTAAATCTGAAGCGTCTGTACTGATTTCAATTTGATTTTTCTCTAGCCTAGAAATTCGCAAAACATTTTCTACTTGACCATGCATTCTTTTATTCTCTTCTCGAATCATTTTTATATAACGAAGAACTTTATCTTGGTCATTTATAATTTTAGGGTTTTTAATAGAATCTAAAGCGAGATTTATTGTAGCAATGGGTGTTTTAAATTCATGAGTCATGTTGTTGATAAAGTCCGTCTTTATTTCTGATATTTTTTTCTGTTTCACTAATTGATAAAGAGAACTAGAGAAAGCAATAACAATAATAAAAATGAAGAACAGCGACAATAACAAAATGTATGAAATATCTGATAAAATATGCTTGTTTTTATCAGGAAAATCAATGTAAAGAGTATAGTTGCTTATACCTTCATTGTTTATGAATAAGGGATAACTTTGGCTTTTTTCAGGATTAATAGTATAGTATCCAGATTTAAGTTTTGTAGCTAAATCATTATTATAAACTCCATATTTATATTTAATATCAATGTTATTTTTCTTTAACTCTTCGTTTAAAACAACATTAAGCTCTCTATTATTGATTCTTTCTTCAATAGGAAAAACTTTCTTATAAAATTCTTTAAAAACATCAGAAAGTAATTTTCTGTCAAAATTTTCAGTATCTATAGATGATATTTTTTTTTCATTAAAAACAGTCTTAAACTCATTATCACCTGAAATAAAGGTTCCTATAAAATGATCTCTTTTTGTAGTAAGTTTTTTAATTAAAAGTGAATCATTATCATAAAAACTATTTTTTTCCAGTATATCCAAAACTGGTATTTTAAAATCTTCCTCAATAATTGTTGTACCGAAAGAATAACGACTTTTACTAGTAGTATCAATCTGTTGAATTAAAAAGTTTTTAATCTGTGCCTTGTTGAGAAATCTTTTTGTTTTAATAAAACTTTCTATTTTATTGTAAAAGACAACTTCCTCCTTCAGTTCTAAACGTTCAGAAGTTCTAGCTAAAGCTTTTTTTACATCGCCTCGAAATTGAATATTTCTACTTTCTATAGTATTATTTATCCAATACAATTGAACAGCAACAATTCCAATTAAAGAAATGCTCATCAATACAACTATCAAGACAAATATTTTCTTTCCCATTACTCAAAAATAGGGTTATAAAAGTTGTTAATGTTTTTATTTAACTTAGATTAACAGAAGAACTTAAGTATTTAAGTAAAATTTAACAAAAAATGGGAAATTTATTGAAAATAAAATTGATTTTTTGTTAAAATATTAAATATATATTTAATTTTTAACATTGTTTCTTCTTTATTGATATTTTCAATGGTGTAATTTGACAATAAATTTCTTTTAGTGTCAGTCCATTGATTTTTTATAATACCTTGAACTTGTTTTTTCGGCACATCATCTCTAACCATAACCCTTTTTATTCTTAGTTCTTTTGGAGCAGTTATTGAAATAATGAAATCACATAGTAGATCGCTGTTTGTTTCAAATAAAATTGCATTTTCATATAAAATCAATGCATTTGTTTTTTGACTTTTTATAAAATTTTTAAAATGAATTTTAACCTCTGGATGAATAATACCATTTAACTTTCCTAATGATACAGGATCTTTAAAAACCAATTCAGAGATATATTTTCGATTTAATTTATCTTCACAATAACTTTCTTCTCCAAATGTTTCAATAATTTTATTTTTAATTGAAGTCGAGTTATTAACTAACTGTTTTGCCTCTTCATCGGCATGATAGTAAACTGTATTTCCAAAGGAACAAAGTTCTTTGGCTATTAAGGATTTTCCACTACCTATACCCCCTGTTATTCCAATTATCATATTATTTATTGATTATAAAATCGATTTTTAAAGGGGTTATTCTAATATTTCTTACTAATGAGGAACTTTCGACTAATTTCGGTATCAAATAAGGTAAATTATTGGCTTTTGATATATTATAATCACATTCAATCAAGAAAGCTGAACTTGTTATCTTGTTAAAATTAGAAAGTGCAACTTTATAGGTGATTTTTACAAGTTTAGGAAAAGTATTAATTGAATTGTTCTTAGGGGGGTTTATTATGGTTACAGGAACCTCAATTTCACCCTCTGTAAACTCCTCTACTATTGCAGAAATTTCAATTTTATCTTGCTGTGTTCTAATGTTAGATTCTTTAGAAAATTTTTCAATACTTATAATTTCTTTAATCGAAGAATTTAGCTGTTTTTTTTGAAAAAGAGCTGTTGAAACAAAAGAGATGGTATCCAATATTGATTCTGGACCTTTTATTAATATCGAATCAGGGCTAATATTAATAGCTTCTTTCAATTCGTAACCATCAGCAAAAGTTAAATCAGATTTTAAATTTACAGGAATAGTTTTAGCCTTCAATAGTCCTAGATTAAATGCAATTGAATCCTTTATAAAATGATCTATTTCAACACCTGCAGTCATTTGCTTTTGAATCGCTAATTTTTGCTGAGAAACTAATAAATAATAATCTGTCAAAGATTTATAATAAATGTTAGAGGCATCAATTTTGAGTTTGTTTGGTGAAACTTTGGCAGAAATTAATTTAAACCCAGAAGCCTTAACATATACTTCAATAAAATCTAAAGGATTTTCTTGAAGTAATTTATTGTCTGGTAAATTATTATAAACAACAGGGTATTTTATGGTTCCTTCGTATTCTTTGGATAATTTGGTCATAAACCAAAAAACAACTGAGAGTAGAAAAAACAAAATAAATGAAGAATACATTTTATTAATTCCTGTGTTATTTTGGCTCATAAGATGATATATATGTTTGCAAGCTAATTAATCTACACACAAAGACAAAATTAAGCACAAAAAAAAGTGAACTATAAATAGCTCACTTTTATTATTTAGATAAATTTAACTTATTTCTTTACTGAGGAAGGAGCGAATTTTTTACTCAATTCAACAGAAATTGCTGCCTGTTCGAATTTTATTTTTCCTGCACCAGTTTCAATAGTAACGGTTCCATCTTTTTCATTCATTTCAGTTAACTTGCCATGAATACCACTGGAGGTAACCACTTTAGAACCCTTTTTCAATTCAGTTATGAATTTTTTTTCTTTTTTACGTTTTCTATTTTGAGGTAATATCATAAAGAGATAAAAAACAACTAAAAGCGCTAACATAGGTAGCATCATACCACCAAAACCTTCTGACGGTGAAACTTGTAATATTATATTTTGAAACATTATTAGTTTTTAGATGTTTTGGGTGTTACAGAACCTTTTAATCTTAGCACTTCTCTACCTTTAGCAGTATTCGTAAATAAAGTTAGAGTTTTAGATTGTCTGTTTGGTTTACCTGCTGTATTAAAGTTAGCTAAAACCTCTGCTGATTCTCCTGGCTTAATTGGATCCTTTGGCCATACTGGAACGGTACATCCACAAGATGCTTGAACATTCGATATTATTAAATCTGTTTTTCCAGCATTAGTAACCATGTACTTCGCCTCAACAATTTCACCTTCATTAACAGTACCAAAATCATATTCTATAATATCAAATTTAATTTCTGCAGCACCTTTACTGATTTCTACATCTCTCTTTTTAGCAGTTTCTAAGTTTTCCTTCTTTACTTTAACAGAAGCGCTTTCTTTATTACAAGACGTAATAAAAACAACTGACAATGATAAAATAAACGGTAATAAAATTTTTTTCATGATAGTGTTTAGTTTTTTGTAAAAATAATAAATTATAATAATCCCCGCCCAACTTTAATGAGTTTTTTATCTTTTTCAAACTCACGAGATAACTTGTCTAATACACCATTAACAAAGTAACTACTTTTTTCGGAAGAATAATCTTTAGCAATTTCTATGTATTCATTTATGGTAACCTTTGTGGGTATCATAGGAAAGTTTAAAAATTCACATGCCCCCATTTTGATAAGAATCATATCCATATCAGCAATTCTATCAGACTCCCAATTGGGCGTATGAATTTTGATGTCATTTTCAAAGGTATGATGATTTAAAATGACTTTTTTAAATAATTCTGACACAAAATCTGAATCATCTTTGTTCTTGTAAAGATTCCCCAACAAAAAAGTATTAGTTTCTTTTTGTTTTTTAAGTGATCTCACAACCCAAGTGTTTACAAAAGGAATATCATCTACCCATGTAATGTTTTCATCCTCAAAATATTCAGCAAGTTTTGTATTTGGAGCAATAATATCTGTAAAAAAATCAATCACAAAATTTTTATCAATAGTAAAGGAATCGTCTTCCAAACTGAGATAATTAGTATACAGAGTACTTTTTCGTAGTTTCTCCCATATAAGCTTTACATATTCATCATCTGTGGACCAATTATTTAGATTTTGAGCTTCAACATGAAGAGATAAAGAACTGCTTTCGGCTATCTTTTTTATTAATTTATTTTCTACAAATTTCCTGTTTGGAGATAAATCCTCATCAGTAACTAAATGTTTTTTCTTTGAAATTTCCTGTTTTTGCTCAGCTAAATTTTGAACCTCAACCAAGAGCTTAAAAAGTAAAACATATAAATCAAACATTTTTTTAATGCTAAATTTTAAGAATTTTTCCTCTTTTACAATATCATCATCATGAGATTTAATCATTGCATAGACTGATTGCATTACCTTAACTCGAATATGTCTTCTATTGATCATTTAAAGAACTTATTTTTTAATAAAAAAAGCGAAAGATGGAAAATCAGTCGCTTTGCAAAAATATAATTATTTCTTTAGGTGCATTAAGAGTTTCTCTCTTTTTTATAATTATCTATTCTATTTTGTGCGATATTGAATGCTGCCCTGTGCGTGGTGATGTTTTCTTTATCTGAATGTTTAAATATTTCAAGGGTTGTATTGTAAATATTTTCAGTTTTTCTGATACTTTCTTCTTTAGAATACCCTTTTAATTCTCGATAAACATTAATAATACCTCCTGCATTAATTAAAAAATCAGGAGCATAAGCAATTCCCTTTTCCTTAAGAATCCTACCATGCTTAACCTCATCTGCTAACTGGTTATTTGCTGCACCTGCTATTACTTTTGTGTTTAATTTATGAATCGTTTCATCGTTAATTGTAGCACCTAATGCACATGGAGCATATACATCAAGATCTAAGTTATAAATATCATTACCTAAAACTACATTTGCATTATATTTTTTTGACAACTCCTCTAAACGGGATTCATTAATATCATTAATGATTACATGAGCACCCTCGTCTGTAATATACTTAACCAATGTTTCCCCAACATGGCCAACACCTTGTACTAATATTTTTTTACCTTCTAAATTATCTGATCCAAATTTATAGTTGACAGCAGCTTTCATACCCATATAAACCCCATGAGCAGTAACAGGTGATGGATTTCCTGAACCACCATTATGCTCTGAAATTCCTGTTACAAAAGGCGTAACTTCTCGTATCACATCCATATCTTTTGTTTCCATGCCTACATCCTCAGCCGTAATGTATTTTCCACTTAAAGAATTCACAAACTCACCAAACCGTCTCATCAACTTATCATTCTTTTGAGTTTTTGCATCACCAATAATGACTGCTTTCCCGCCACCAAGATTTAACCCTGTAATTGCAGACTTATAAGTCATTCCTCGAGACAAACGTAAAACATCATTTAAAGCATGCCACTCACTTTGATAGGACCACATTCTTGTTCCACCTAAAGCAGGCCCTAAAACTGTATTATGGATACTAATTATTGCTCTTAAACCTGTATCTTTGTCATTGCAAAAAACAATTTGTTCATGGCTATCAAAAGATAGTTGTCCGAATACAGGATCATTCTTTAGAAAGTCAGTTTCGATAATTTTTGATGTCATAAGTTGGATTTGGGTATAAAAGATAATTTCTTGTGTAATTCACAATATTTAATGGTCAAAAATACGATATCTTCAAATAACAACAAATTAATTGCCTAATTATTATACATTATTAAATTTTAAATTCAACAATAAAAAATTAATGAAATCTTTAAGATATCTAGATAAGTATTTTATAAAGTATAAATGGAGACTTTTATTAGGTATTTTTATTACTGTTTTATCCAAAATATTAGCGCTTCAAATTCCAAAAATTATTGGAAAATCTCTCAATGCTGTGGAGAGCTATATGAAAGGGGATATTTTAGACAAATCAATTGTGAAAGAACAATTGTTATGGAATATTTTATTTATTGTAGGGGTGTCTGTTTTTGCAGGATTCCTAACTTTTGTTATGCGACAAATGATTATCGTAACCTCCAGATTAATAGAGTTTGATTTGAAAAACGAAATTTATAAGCAATACCAAAGACTTTCTATAAATTTCTACAAAAAAAATAGAACTGGAGATTTAATGAATAGAATAAGTGAAGATGTATCTAAAGTTAGAATGTACTTTGGACCAGCAATTATGTATTCAATGAATATGATTTTTTTGTTTATTGTTGGTTTTACACAAATGGTAAAGACAGATCCTGTTTTAACCATGTATACTCTAATCCCTTTTCCTGTTTTATCAATTTCAATATTTTATATTAGTAAAGTCATCAATAAAAGAAGTACAATTGTACAAGAATACCTATCTAAATTAACAACCTACAATCAAGAATTTTTCTCTGGTGTAAATGTTGTAAAATCATACGGAATCGAACCCATGGTTATTGCAGGTTTTGACAAACTAGCTGACATGAGCAAAGAGAAAAACATAAGTTTATATAAAATTCAAGCATTATTTTTCCCTTTAATGATCTTATTAATAGGGATAAGTAATTTAACAGTTATTTACGTTGGTGGTAAACAATACATAAACGGTGAAATACCTATTGGAGTCATTGCAGAATTTATATTATACGTGAATATGTTAACTTGGCCTGTAGCAGTTGTAGGATGGGTAACCTCTATGGTTCAACAAGCAGAAGCCTCTCAAAAAAGAATCAACGAATTTCTTAAAGAAGTTCCTGAAATAAAAAACAACAGTACAAAGCCTTTTAAATTAAATGGAAAAATAGAATTTAAAAATGTATCTCTTACCTATGATGACACAAATATAAAGGCACTTAAAAATATTAATTTTTCAATAACAAAAGGTGAAACTATAGCTATTCTTGGTAAAACAGGATCAGGGAAATCAAGTATTGTAAATTTAGTTTCTAGACTTTATGATGTTTCCAGTGGTACTATTAGAATTGATGATATCTCTATAAAAGACATAAATTTAATTGATTTGAGAAAAGGCATAGGTTTTGTTCCACAGGATCCATTTCTTTTTTCAGATTCTATTTCAAATAATATTAAATTTGGATTTGAACAAGCATCAAAACAAGAAATTATTTCTGCAGCAAAAAAAGCAGTTGTCCATCAAAATATTGATGGATTTAAAGATAAATATGATACAATTTTAGGAGAAAGAGGTGTAACTTTATCTGGAGGACAAAAGCAACGAGTTTCTATTGCTAGAGCTATTATAAAAAATCCTAAAATATTAGTTTTTGATGACTGTTTGTCTGCTGTTGATACAGAAACAGAAGAAAGAATATTAGCAAATTTAGAAAGTGTTTCAAAAGATAAAACAACTTTTATCATAAGCCATAGAGTCTCTTCAGCAAAAAATGCTGATAAAATTATCATACTAGATGATGGTGAAATTATTCAGCAAGGATCTCATAATCAACTTATAAATGAAAATGGTTACTATAAAGAGTTGTATGAACAACAACTTTTAGAAAAAGAAAACCAGTAGTATATTTTGCCAAGTAAAATATTTTATTAGATTTGTTCTTGAAATTTTAAACAATAACTATATTTTAAGATTATGGGTGAAAGAGTTGAGCAAGAAGAAATATTTTCACAAGTATTAAGAGCAGGAAGAAGAACTTACTTTTTTGATGTTAGAGCTACCAAAGCAGAAGACTATTATTTAACAGTTACAGAAAGTAAAAAATTTACTCACGATGATGGTTCCTTTCATTATCAAAAACATAAAATCTATTTGTATAAAGAAGATTTTAGTGATTTTAGAGAAATGCTTACAAAAGCTACAGACTATATTCTAAACGAAAAAGGATCTGAAGTAATTAGTGAACGTCATCAAAAAGACTTCAAGAAAGAAGAAGAGGTAATTGAGGAAGAAAAAACAACTGAAAGTTTTACTGATGTGAGCTTCGACGATATTTAATAATTTTATTCAAATTCAATTTTAAAAAGGCTATCAATTTAATGTTGATGCCTTTTTTTTATAATATACTCCCGATAGTTTTTGTTTTAAGGTGAGTTTCAAACCATTCTTTTTCAGGATCACTTTCTTCAGTTATCCCTCCACCAACATAAATTTTTGCAAGATTTTTTTCAATTTCAACGCAACGTAAATTCACAAACAGTTCAGTTACTGAATTATCGTTAATTTCACCTAAAAACCCAGTATAATAAGCTCTATCGTACTTTTCATTTTGCAAAATAAAAGATTTAGCAGCTTCTTTAGGTAAGCCACAGACCGCCGGTGTAGGATGTAAAGTAGTTAATAAGTTTTTTAACTCAAACTTTTCAATTTTTCCTTTTATATCTGCTTTTAGATGAAGTAAGTTACCAGCTCTAATCGTGTGAGTTTCTGAAACAGAAAAATTTTCTAATATTATTCCATTTTCCTGATCCTTTATCTGTGAAATAATATAATCCAATACATATTGGTGTTCTTTTTTTTCTTTTTCACCCCACAAAGGATTTAAATCTCCCTTATAGTTTTGCGTACTCGCTAGGGCTGTAGTGTGAAATTCTTTATTTTTTATGGTGACAAGTCTTTCCGGAGTTGCCCCTAGCCACAAACCAACTTTTGGATGAAACCATACATAAACAAATGCATTGTCATATTTTTGAAGTAGTCTCTCAAAAACTTCTGCTAAATCAAATGAAGTTAGCTTCACATTTTCTTTTCTAGAGAGTACCACTTTTTTAAATGAGTTGTTTTTTATAGCATCTATACCTGCTAAAACTAGCTCCAAATGACTTTCTTTATCATTTTTATGGGTATCAAGCTTTTTCTCAGGAAATGTTACCCTATTCTTTAAAAAAGGTTCCTCAACAATTTGAAATGTGTTTTTTAAAAAAACAATTGAAGCATTTTCATTATGAAAAGGTGCAAATATAAATCCTTGCTCTTTAAATGATGTTGAATAACTCAGAATGGTATTTTCTCCAAAATAAGCTTTTAACTTTGAAGCTTTTGGCTTTTTAAAACAAACAAAAGGAAGACTTTGATGATAAGAAGCTGTAATTTTTTCAAAAATTAAACTCAAAAGAAATAGTTTAGATTATGATTTTATTTTTTGTCAAGAATAATATTTGTCATTTTACAAACAGAAATTAATTGATCTTGTTCATCAACAATTCTCACCTCCCATAAATGCGTTGACCTTCCTTTGTGAATATTAGTAGCAGTAGCATAAACTACTCCCTCTCTTTTACTCTTTAAATGATTAATAGTAAGTTCAATTCCATTCACAATTTGTTTTTCTCGATCAATGAAAAAATTTGAAGCTGCACTTCCAACAGATTCAGCTAAAGCTGCAGTAGCGCCACCGTGTAATTGACCATAAGGTTGATGAACTTTAAAAGTTACTGGCATTTTTGCTGTTAAATAATCTTCCCCTACATCAATATACTCAATATCAAGAGTTTCCATTAGCGTGTTTTTAGAAGTAGTATTAAAAACACTTAAAATTTTACTTTTATCCATGCTATTTTGTTTGCAAGACAAAAATACATATAAAATATTGTAATTTTGCCTCAAGAAAACTGTAAAAAACATGTACAAAATTAGAATTGTTTTAGATTCTGAAGAGGATATTATTAGAACTGTTTTGGTTAATGATGATATAAATTTGGAAGCCCTTCATCAAACCATAACCAAATCTTTCAATTTTGAAGGCTTTGAAATGGCATCATTTTACAGAACTGATGATGAATGGAATGAGGGAGAAGAAATTCCTTTGTTTGATATGTCTGAGGCTGGAGCTGGAAATTCAATGCAAAATTGTTTTATCAATGAAATTATTCCAAAAGCTGGAGATAAGTTAATATATGTGTATGATTTTTTAAAAATGTGGACATTTTATGTGGAAACTATAAATGTATCAACAACATCACAAGAAGATGTACCAAAAACAATTTTAGCTGTAGGAGAAATCCCCAAGGAAGCTCCCGAAAAAGAGTTCATAGCTGAAAAAACTGATAATGCTTTTAATGACGAATATGATGATGAATTTAAAGATGAATTTGAAAGCCTAGATGATATAGATTTTGATCAGTACTAGAGAAAAGTAATCTACAATAAAAGTCTTTATATTTATTTTTTGAGAGTTCTAGTTCCATTGCATGTAACAAAACAAAACTTCACTCGTCTTATTAACTAAATTTAATAGATTACGATATTGGAAACAATTTTAACGCTCAAAAACCTTGACAAAAAATTTGGTCGAGTTCATGCAGTAAACAACTTATCCTTTGACATACAAAAAGGTAATGTCTACGGTATTTTAGGACCGAATGGAAGTGGAAAATCTACTACGCTTGGAATTATATTAAATGTTGTTAACAAAACCTCAGGAGAATTTAGCTGGTTTGATGGAAATCTTTCAACACATCAAGCCCTAAAAAAAGTTGGCGCTATAATAGAGAGGCCAAACTTCTATCCTTATATGACCGCTATTCAGAATCTATCTTTAATCTGTAAAATAAAGGATATCTCAACAGAAAATATAAATGAGAAACTAAAAACTGTTAATCTCTTTGAAAGAAGAAATAGTAAATTTAAAACTTTTTCTTTAGGAATGAAGCAACGATTAGCCATTGCCTCTGCACTACTAAACAACCCTGAGATTTTAATATTAGATGAACCAACAAATGGTTTAGATCCTCAAGGTATTCATGAAATAAGAGAAATCATACAAAAGATTGCTAAAGATGGAACTACCATCCTACTTGCCTCTCATCTTTTAGATGAAGTAGAAAAGGTATGTAGTCATGTTGTTGTTATAAGAGAAGGGGTAAAACTATATAGTGGTAGAGTTGACCAAATGAGTTCTTCACATGGGTTATTTGAGCTAAACACAAATGAATCTAAAAATAAATTAATTTCAATTTTAAATACTAACAATAACATAGGTTCTGTTAAAGAGGAAGGTGATTTCATTATTGCTCACCTAAAAGAAGAAATGGAAGCCTCTGAAATTAACACCTACTTATTTAAAAATGGAATAACAGTTTCTCATTTGGTAAAAAGAAAACCAAGCTTAGAAGAACAGTTCCTTAATTTAACCAACAACAATTAAATACAAAACTTAAACATGTTACGATTACTAGCTATAGAATTTCATAAATTTAAGTACAATAAACCAAGTATAATTCTTACGTTAATCTATTTTGGATTACTCACCTCCATAGCATTAATTGCCATTATAAAATTCGATATCGGTGTTATTAAATTTCATCTAGCAGATATGGGTATTTTTAATTTCCCATACATATGGCACTTTAACACCTATATGGCATCTCTTTTTAAGTTTTTTTTACTGTTAGTTATTGTTTCTATGATTTCAAATGAATATAGTTACAAGACACTCAAACAAAATTTAATAGACGGCTTAAGTAAAAAAGAATTTATTTTATCTAAATTTTACACCGTCATTGCTTTAGCTGGTATTTCAACACTTTTTGTTTTCATTGTTTCTTTAGTTTTAGGTTTTATATATTCAGATTATAATGAACTTACCATAATTACATCTGATCTCGAATACCTTGTAGGTTTTTTTATAAAATTGGTGGGTTTCTTTTCATTTGGGCTTTTCTTTGGTTTTTTAGTTAAAAGGTCAGCCTTTGCGGTTGGAGCAATGTTTGTATGGCTTATTTTAGAAAGTATTTTTAAGGGTTTCTTGTTTTATGTTTTCAGAGGTTCTGAGTCGAGTTCAGAAAGCGTTAATGAAATAATGAGATTTTTACCTTTTGAAGCCATGTCAAATTTAATAAAAGAACCCTTTTCAAGATTAGGGGCAGTAAGGTCTGTAGCTAGTTCTGTAGGAGAACAAATAAATAAAAGTTATGATGTTGAATTTTTAAATATTATAATAGTAGTGGCTTGGACTTGTATTTTCATTTATGGATCTTATGCTATGCTAAAAAAGAGAGATTTATAATTAGCCCTAGTGTTAATTTTCTAAAAATTAATTAATTTCATAGAACTTAAATTAATATTTATTATATCTTGGTGAAAATTAAATTTCTATGAACCTATGATAAAAAAAATAGTCTTTTTTTTTATGTTATTTATTTTCTTTTCAAATGATAATTATGGTCAAGAAAATAAAATCAAAATATCACCAAATAATCTTTTAGGAACATCATCAATATTATTAACCTTAGAGGACAGAGGAAAATATAGTTTGACAATTAAAAATAAAACAGGAAAAAAAATCTTTATTAAAAAATTTGAAATTTTTGAAAAAAAATTATTTGCTTTTAAGCATAATTTTAAAAATTTTGATAAAGGAGATTATACTTTTGAGTTATCTAAAGAAAGAAAAATTATTACCAATAAAAAATTTAGTAAAAATTGATAACCTTAAGAAGCCTTCTAGTTGTTATTTTAATATTTTTTAGTCCCATTGTTTATTCACAAAATATAGCAGACTGTATTGATGCTGTTGCTGTTTGTGAGACAAGTTCTGTAAATTATGAAGTTATAGGAATTGGTGATGTAAACGATTTACCAATAAATCAATCAGGCTGTTTGGGTGATGGTGGAGCTGGTACAGGAATTGAATCAAATTCTATATGGTTTCGTTTCAAAGCAGCAAGAAATGGTCAATTAGGGTTTAACATCATCCCTGATAACCCCACCGATGACTGGGATTTTGCGGTTTATGGTCCTGATGTAAGGTGTGATGATCTAGGAAACCCTGTAGATTCTTCAGGCCCAGGAGATTGTGGAATTTCAAATTATAATAGTGGAAATCCAAATGACGGTGGTCAAACTGGAGTTGGAGATGCCCCTTCATTTCTAAGCGCTGCTTGGTATACACCTTTTCTCGAAGTAAATGAAGGCGAAGAATATCTATTGTTAATTAATAGTTATCAAGGAGGTAACGATTCGTTTACACTTGAATGGACTGGCAGTTTAATTGATGATGGCCAAGGAAACCCTCTAGATTGCTCTATTGTTGTTGGAGATCTAGGACCCGATCAAGAGGTATGTGAAGGTGAAATTATTGAATTGGATGGTACATCTCCAGCTACTACAGCTATAGGATATCAATGGTCTTTAAATACAGGAACAGGATTTTCAGATATTGTTGGACAAACAAATCCAATATATGTTATCAATAATAATGTTTCAGGAATCTATAAAGTTGAAGTAACAGACCTAGACGGAAGCACAGATGATGATGAAGTCGAAATTAATTTTTATCCTCAGCCTACAATAACACCATTACCAAATCCACTTTATGAAGTATTTGACACAGACGGAACTGAAGATGGTTTTACCATATTTAATTTAAGAGATTTATTTAATAATATTTTATTAAATGGACAGGATTCAACTACTTATGAAGTACAATATTATCAAAGTCAAGCTGATGCTGATGCAAATGTAAACCCAATTTCTAATCCTGATAATTATACAAATATCCCGGATAACCCTGATTTTACAGATGATATTTATGCACGAGTTGTAACAAATGCGGCTCCAAACACATGTATTCCGGCTACAACTAGCTTTAAGCTATTAGTAAATATTAATGAACCACCTGTATGTTCATCAAATTTTAGAGGAGCATACTGTCCTTTAAGTGAAATAAAAATTGCAGAAAATTTTACAATTACAGATTCTGATGATACAGGGTTAGATTTTTTCACTGTTCAAATATCCTCTGGATATTCTAATCCTGAAGATATTTTAATCTTAACGGGCACACATCCAAATATAACATCCACATGGAATACAACTGAAGGGAAATTGACATTAGAGCCAATTGCTCCTGCAACTCAGATACTTTTCTCGGATCTTCAATCGGCTGTTCGAGAAGTTGTTTTTACAAGTACCAATCCAAACATCAGTGGAGAGCGCTTTTTTTCTTTTACCATAGGAGATGCAAATTACCTGCCTTCAACCGATCACTTTTATATTTTTAAAGAAAATAATTTAGTAACATGGTCAGATGCTAAAATTCTTGCAGAAGCCTCTACCTATTATGGTTTACAGGGCTACCTAGTTACAATTTTGTCAGAAGAAGAAAGTGTCATCTCTGCCGAACAGATTACAGGTACTGGTTGGATAGGTGCTAGCGATGAAGATAACGAAGGAGAATGGAAATGGATGAGTGGTCCAGAGAGTGGAACCATATTTTGGAATGGAGACTTTAATGGGGGGCCTGCACCAGATCCAGATGGAATTCCTTATTACTCTAATTGGAATAACAATGAGCCAAATAATACTGGTAATAACGAAGATTACGCTCACATTACAGATAATTCAGTTGGCATACCTGGCTCATGGAATGATTTACCGGATGATACATCAGGACAACCAGCAAATTTTCAAGCAAAAGGTTATATTGTAGAATATGGAGGAACTCCAGGCGATCCCGTTTTAAATATTTCTTCAAGCACTAGTATCTATATACCTGAAATTACAGGAACCACTAATGACAGAACCTGTACTGGTGGAAGTGTATCATTAACAGCAACAGTTACTGAAGGTGAGATTTATTGGTATGATGCTCTTGTAGGGGGAAATCTTGTATTCACTGGAGATGCATTTAGTACACCATTGCTTAACAGTTCTACAACATATTATGTAGCTGCATCGCCAGAAGGATGTGCTACAACAGAAAGGATTGCAATAGAGGCTATTGTAGATACCACTCCAGTTTTAATTCCAGCAGTCTTAGACATCAATCGTTGTGATGAAAACAGAGTTGGTTTTCTAGATTTTGATTTAATAACAGATCAAACCCCTCAAATACTAAATAGCTTAGACCCAATTTTAAATCC
>CESU01000386.1_pt1 | contig 21439 bp, 22 predicted proteins | sample 531141 | NCBI WGS metagenome assembly CESU01 (sample SAMEA2621401, study PRJEB7988) | marine metagenome | isolation source: saline water (ENVO:00002010), including
TAATAGTGCGACGCTAACTCTGGATTACTGCTTTTACCGTCGCACTAGGAGTTGCCTTTAATAGTAGTCCTTGATGCTAACACCATATGTTTTCATGACGTATCCGTGAGCTATCTTCGCTATGTTGATCGTCTTGGCATTTAACAGGGCTGGATTACAGACGATCTTCTTGGTGGTTGGATTGTCGATGTATGCCTGTATCCATTCATCCCGTTGTTCCTGAGTTCTGTTATCCAGATACAGCTCATAGCTGTAATTAACTCTGTTGTAATACTCCATCTGCTCTCTTGCCTTTGTAGGACTTGATTGAGCGTTTTGAAGTCCTCTGCTGCTATCCTTACGACAATTATCAGAGCAGAATATCTTAGTGGAAGGCTTAGAACTTATTTTCTTGTCGCAGTGCTTGCAGAGCTTCTCTACAGGAGTTGATAGCCCCTCAATGAAGTCAGATTGATTAACAAACGTCATTACGAGCCACCGCCCAAGAGTGCTTTACACATCAGGCAAGCCGTAGAGATATGTACTAGCGTAAATAGAACTAGTAGTGCGTAGTTGATGATTAGAGTTACCATGGTTGGTTTCCTAAGTGAGGCACAGCCTTAAGTCCGTAGGACGTCGCACTATGTGCTTTACGACTGTTACCGTTAATTAAAGTTGGAATTGAACGCAGAAAGCCAAAGCCAAAGATTAAACCTTTGGGATAACTTCAGAGTTAATTGTGGTGAGGTTTGTTCTTTTGCACATACGCTGGGCTTAGGTCTTATTCCGGTAGGTGTCTTAGGTCGGGTAGGGTTAGTCGGGACCGTATCCGCAATACTCATCAGCCGCTGTGATAACGGGTCAACAAAGTGAGAAGACTACCAATCTTAGGTGGTAGGCTGGCCATTGATAAACAAAACAGTAATTACTTTTTATCTGGGTCATCAACTGATTTAGATTTAAAAAATAGTTTGTGGCCAATCCACATAGCTATCGAAAATAATCCAAATCCAATAGAAAGTGGAAAAAGCATTACTAGCAGTATCTTAGGGTCACCTTTACCTCTGTCGAATTTTTTAAACATAGGAGGAAATGTTTTGATGCTCCACCAGCACCCCAGCACGGGCAGAGCAAAAATAAGTATCAAAACCAGACAAAATTGAATAAAATCTAACATAATATCTAACATAATAATATTTTATAGACTATTTTTTGCGTTGGCGAGCAGAAAGAGCAGACCGATCTTAGGTGGTAACCTATAGGTATCTTTTGGTCTGACTATGGATTGATGCCGTTGTTGTCGTCACTCATTATGCTGCTGCTTCCGTTGATGACTGGCTTCCAGCTATCTCAACGATCATCTGTAGAAGCTCCGTATCCTCACCAGTCAGCTCCTCTGGGTTGCACATATCGAAGCACGGCATCATCCCGAAGTAGGCATTACCGTGGGCTAATGCTTCTGTGATTAACGTCTCTGTAATCTCTTCAGACTTTGACTTGCTGTGATCGTACAGGGGGAGATAACCCAGTTTAGTGATCTCATCGTTATCCATGTGAGAGCTATCCAGTAACCTTTGTTGCTCTTGCTATTGATAGGTATGTTCGAGATACTAATGTTCCATTATTTTGGAGATTAAAAAATGCATAAAGTTATAATTACGGTGATTGTCGGGTTTGGATTGCTGGCTGGATGTTCAACTCAAGAAGCTAAAGATACGTTAAACTCCTTTAAATGGGAAACTGTAATAGTTGTTAACCCAAATGCAGAAGAAGAAGCTCTTACGGAATACCTTTGTGATCAATATGGTAACTGCGATCCATAACCTGTGCTTTGACTTCAAATACTTTGCTATTTTCACGACAAAACAAAGAATATCTTTTGGGAATACTTGGGCAAGCGATCCATCTGCAAGGTGGGCTGTGCGCAGCTATGAGGTTGTCAGGCTTTAATCTAATTAGAATATGCCAAGGAACTTCTTACGAGATGTAATACCGTTTGAAATCAGACACCAGATCATGTGTAATGTCTTTATGCACCTAGAGGCGTTTGTACCTACTTGCGTCAATACTTATGTCAATACTTTTATGATATCTCAAATACTATTCTATCTTTAATAATCTTTTATATTACTTTTTTATAGGTACTATTTGATTTCTTACTCTCTTCTAGTTAGGAATAGCAAGAGTTCAAGTCTCTTAGCCCCTGCCAGATTTCTAACATTTGTAAATCCGTAGCGCGTGACCAAGAAGCTTGGTTGCTCGCCTCAAAATATGTTGGTTGGACCGAATGAAGTATCATAGGGCTTCATAGCGACAGGGATATATTGTCAGCCAGCATGATAGGTGTCTCACTTAGTTTAGTGTTCCAGTTTAAGTCCGTATCAGCCTTTGGGACCCTAAAGCTTTTATAAGCGAAAATCTATTCGGACAACCTTGCCTAAGAGTAGGTGAGCCTTTTTGAGGTTAGCACGGGCTTTCTCTGGCGCCGTGCATAGTGGCGGCCTATTGGCGGCCACTATGTTATTTTCCAGGTAAAATAATTTGGAGATTATTGTACCGTCCCCAACCTACTTTCCGCCATTTCCACCCACCACGAGCAACCAGCGGGAATCGCCTCGTCGTTGAAGTTATACTCTGGGTGATGGACACTAGCTCCCTCGCCATTACCCATTAAAATATAGGCACCAGGACGTTCTTCGAGCATATAAGAAAAATCTTCTCCGCCCATGACAAGAGGCGCAAAATCACAATCGCCTGATACAGATCTAGCCGCTTGGGCCGCAAATTCAGTTTCGGCTTCATGGTTCACTGTTGGTGGGTAACCTGGAATGTAGTCTACATGTGCTGTGCCACCAAATACTTTGGCGGTATGTTCTGAAATTTCATGAATACGCTTTTTACCAAGATCCCGCATTTCTTGAACTAAGGTGCGAATTGTGCCGCGTAGCGTGACGGTTTGTGGGATGACGTTGAAGGCTTTAGAAGAGCTTTCTATGGACGTGACAGATACCACAATTTGCTCTACTGGGTCGGCATTGCGTGAAACGATTGATTGAATGGCGGTGACCATTTGTGCTGCCATGACGATAGTATCAACCGTTTCATTCGGTTTAGCGGCATGACCTCCCTTACCCTCTACTTCAATCTCAAACGTGTCTGTAGCTGCAAAAAATGGGCCGGGTCGAATAGCAAAGCTGCCAAGCGATCTGCCGGGCCAGTTGTGCATCCCGTAAACCTCATCAATACCAAAGCGTTCCATCATGCCATCTTTGCACATCTCTAGACCTCCCCCGCCGCCCTCTTCAGCAGGTTGGAAAATCAGTGCGACGGTGCCGTCGAAATTGCGAGTTTCTGCAAGATATTTTGCAGCACCTAGCAGCATGGCAGTATGTCCATCATGGCCGCAAGCATGCATGACGCCCGGGCTTTTGGATGCATAGTCTAAACCCGTGGCTTCCTCAATAGGTAAGGCGTCCATATCGGCCCGCAGGCCTACTACTTTGCCTTTGGTATCTGAGCGGCCCTTGATAATTGCTACAACGCCGGTGCGGCCAATGCCTGTTACAATGTCATCACAGCCAAACTCTGCCAGCCTGTCAGCAACAAACTTAGAGGTCCGGTGCGTATCAAACAACAGTTCTGGATTTTCATGTATATCCCGCCGCCAGGCGGTGATTTCGGGTAACAGTTCAGAAAAGCGGTTTCGGATTGCCATTTTTTACCTCTGTTTTAGGGAGCTATAATTAATATAGCTAGTTTGGACGGGACCCTGCTAAAGCGTCTATAAGTAACGACAGTTACTGTATTTATATTCTAATATACAAAATATTCAGGTATTTCAAATATCCCTTGGGCGCACCTAATTTAATGGAGCCAACATCAATTTATCTATAGGAACAATGCCAGTTCTTAGTGGGCGTTCGTATTATAGCTATAATGTTGGTTAACAGGGTTGTGATTGCTCCCTATAAGGTTGATGACCGTGAAAGGCCGTATCGTTGAAGGAGTATACATGTCTGTAATCGTCTCAGTTCAAGACGTTCGAAAAATCTATGCAGGTGGGTTTGAGGCACTTAAAGGGATCCATTTGGAGATTCAGGAGGGCGAAATTATTGCACTTCTTGGGCCAAATGGTGCTGGAAAGACTACATTGATTTCAACTATTTGTGGCATATCAAGCGTAACATCTGGTAAAATTACTGTCGATGGTATGGATATTGGTACTGACTACCGCAAGGTGCGCGAAATGATAGGCTTGGTACCGCAAGAGATCTCTCTTGAGCCTTTTGAAACCGTAATCAATTCGGTACGGTTTTCACGTGGATTATTTGGTAAGAAAAAAAATGAAGCTTACTTGGACGAGGTCTTGAAAACACTTTCTTTGTTCGACAAGAAAAATTCGAAGGTTATGACGTTGTCCGGTGGTATGAAACGCCGTGTTTTGATTGCCAAGGCTCTAGCACATGAACCGAGAGTTTTATTTTTGGATGAGCCTACTGCTGGTGTGGACGTTGAGCTGCGCAGGGATATGTGGAACACTGTGACTAAGCTCAAACGAGAGGGCGTGACCATAATTTTGACCACCCACTACATTGAAGAAGCTGAAGCGATTGCAGATCGAATTGCTGTAATTAACAGTGGTGAAATTTTACTAGTGGAAGATAAAGATGCGCTAATGGCGCGGATGGGCAAAAAGAAAATCCGTATTGAGCTGGTGACGCCGGCCGAAGCGGTTCCCTCACAGCTTGCCGACTATTCCTTGGTATTGTCTGCTGATGGATCAGCTTTGACCTATACCTATGACACTAATTCTGAACGCACTGGGATCACGGGTCTTTTGAATGATCTACAAGCAGCAGGGTTGCAAATGCGTGATGTGCAAACACAACAATCTAGCCTCGAAGATATCTTCGTAGGCTTGGTTCAGGAGGGTGCTAAATGAACTTTCAAGCTGTAAGTGCTATTTACAAATTTGAAATGGCTAGGTTTTTCAGAACTCTCAAACAATCTTTTCTGTCACCTGTTCTTTCAACTAGCCTCTACTTTGTCGTTTTTGGAACTGCGATTGGCAGCCGAATGGAGGCTGTGGGCGGGGTTGAATATGGTGCTTTCATCGTACCTGGTCTAATCATGTTGTCAGTGATGACACAATCCATAGCAAACGCGAGTTTTGGAATCTATTTTCCTAAATTTATTGGGACTATTTATGAATTGCTATCAGCACCCGTGAACTTTTTAGAGATTGTCGTGGGCTATGTGGGGGCGGCTGCGACCAAAAGCCTCTTTATTGGGCTAGTCATTCTTGGAACTGCCCATCTCTTTGTAGATCTAAACATAGATCATCCAATTGCGATGATGTGTTTTTTGGTCTTAACCTGTCTATCCTTCTCGCTTTTGGGATTTATAATCGGGATTTGGGCTGGTAATTTTGAGCAGTTGAACCTTGTGCCTATGCTTGTTGTGACGCCTTTGGTGTTCCTAGGTGGATCGTTCTATTCAATTTCGATGTTGCCACCGATTTGGCAAACCGTGACCATGTTTAACCCCGTAGTTTATCTGATATCTGGATTTCGTTGGGCGTTTTTTGGGCAAGCAGATGTGTCAATCGGCGTGAGCCTCGGGGCCATTAGCCTCTTCACATTGGCTTGCATGGCCTTCATCTGGTGGATCTTTAAAACGGGTTGGCGCATTCGGAGCTAAAACTATTGCCTCCAGCCTTGTTACAGGGCGGGGGTTGTCTTATGTCAAGAGTATGAAATTTAAAAACTACTTCCGTCGTGACAGAAAAACTGTTTCTGTTGTTCGCCTGAATGGCATGATTGCAACAGGCCGCGGCCTTAATGATGCAGGGCTGGCGCCAGTATTGGAGAAGGCTTTTGCGAAAAAGCCCGCTGCCGTGGCCTTGGTTATCAATTCGCCTGGTGGCAGCCCGGTGCAGTCATCCCTGATCGGCGCGCGCATCCGCCGATTAGCTGATGAAAACAAAATACCAGTTTATGCTTTTGTCGAAGACGTGGCTGCCTCTGGTGGCTACTGGCTGGCAGCGAGCGCTGATGAGATTTTTGTTGATGCGTCGTCGGTTGTGGGCTCCATTGGTGTAATTTCGTCCGGGTTTGGGCTAGATCAATTAATCAGAAAACACGGCATCGAGCGCCGTGTGCATACTGCGGGCACCTCCAAGTCAATGCTTGATCCGTTTCAGCCGCAAAAAGATGAGGATGTGTCACGCTTGAAAGGCCTGTTGGATGGCATACACCAAACGTTTAAAGATCATATCATGGAGCGCCGGGGGCTTAAGCTTGTCGACCGTGATTTGTTTACCGGTGAGATTTGGGTGGGCCAAAAAGGTATTGATGATGGATTGGTCGATGGCATCGGTCATCTGGTCCCGACTATGAAAAACCAATTTGGCGATAAAGTTTTGTTCCGTGTCTTTGGGCAAAAGAAATCAATTCTGTCTCGGTTTGGTATGAGCCTCTTGGGAGATTTGACGCATAGTATCGAAGAACGAGCGGCATTTTCGCGTTTTGGGATGTAGGCTGATGCTGGTTAAAATTGTTACATTTTTTTTGATTGGCATTGCAGCTCTAGCGATGTTTGGGCGGTTGAAGTTCCCAGGCCAAACCCGATTGAAAAATATAAAATGTCCAAAATGTGGACGCTACAGTATAGGTAAAGGTCCATGTTCTTGCGACCATACTAGCCACCGTAAAGGGTAGAATATGGCTTGGATCTTTATAGCTCTCGGGCTGGTGACATTGTTGCTAGCAGGGGATTTTCTGGTGCGTGGTGCCGTGAATTTGGCACTGCGGCTTGGTATATCTTCGCTTGTTGTGAGCCTAACAGTGGTGGCGTTTGGGACCTCTGCTCCTGAGCTGTTGGTCGTGCTCTCGGCCATGTTAGACGGTTCAACCGGACTGGCCATGGGCAATATTGTGGGCTCCAATACGGCAAATATCTTGCTGGTGTTAGGTTTGCCGGGACTCGCCGCTGGGCTTTATACCGCTGGTTTTGATGCTAAAAAAGCTTATATTTTTATGATTCTGGCAACCCTATTATTTATTGTTCTGGCCTTTATAGGGCCGTTCATATGGTGGCATGGAGTTGGGTTACTAGCGGTTTTGACTATGATATTAATAGAACAAGCATGGGCTGTGAGCCGTAAAAATGCTGTTGCTGTAGTCAGTGGTGATTTGGACGGTGTTGACCCCTCCATGCCTGGCTGGAAGATTGCTTTCTATTTGATCTTGGGACTGATTGGGCTTCCTCTTGGCGCAAAGGTCTTGGTGGTAAACGCTGAGATAATCGCACGGGACTTTGGTGTGCCTGAAACTACTATAGGTTTGACCTTACTTGCAGTGGGGACCTCTTTGCCTGAGCTTGCAACTACTGTAGTTGCCGCGATTAGGCGACAGGCGGATGTGGCGCTTGGCAATGTGATTGGTTCAAACATGTTCAATCTTTTGGCTATTATTGGCATTGCCGCTTTGGTGGGACCCATCCCGGTCGCTGGTGAATTACTGAGTTTTGATCTCTGGGTGATGTTGGCTGCTTCGCTGCTGTTGATTCCATTCGTTTTTTTTGGGTTAAATATCACACGGATCTGGGGCGGGGCCTTGACCATGCTTTATATAGTATATTTTCTATTAGTACTGCTCTGAGGAGGGATTACATGCGTGCATTAGTTACAGGCGGCGCCATTCGCTTGGGTCGTGAAATCGCACTATATTTGGCTCAGGAGGGTTATGATGTGGCTGTGCATTATGCTGGTTCTGAGGCGGCTGCAGACAACGTGGTAGCCGAGATCAAAGCTATGGGGCGAAAGGCTATCGCCTTACAGGCGGATCTTCTTACAGATGTAGGATCTCAACCTTTGGTTGCACGTGCTACGGAGGGTTTGGGTGGGCCCCTCACACTGTTGGTGAACAACGCGTCAATATTTGAACATGACACTATAGAAACAGTAACGCGCTCAAGCTGGGACCGGCATATAGAGAGCAACCTCCGGGCGCCGTTTGTTCTCATCCAAGAATTTGCAAAGCAAGTCCCCAAGGCTGTAGTCGATGCCAAGGGCGAACCTGAGGCGCAAGGGCTCGTGGTAAATATGTTGGATCAAAGGGTTCGCAAACTGACGCCTGATTTTATGAGCTACACCTTGGCCAAAATGGGCCTTTGGGCTCTGACACAAACTGCAGCGCGAGCTTTAGCTCCTAATGTTAGGGTCAATGCGATAGGGCCTGGACCTACTGTTCAGGGAATACGCCAATCAACCCAGCATTTTACACGGCAAAGGGCGGCCACTGTGCTGGAACGTGGCTCAAACCCAAGCGATATTACTGCTGCCTTAGGCTACTTCATTGTGGCGCCTGCAGTCAGTGGGCAGCTACTCTGTGTTGATGGTGGGCAGCATTTAGGATGGCAAACACCCGATGTTTTAGGGCTCGACTGAATATTTATATTGGAAACTTGTACACTTTTAAATAGTTTGATCACCGTACTTCTAAATAAATAAATAAATTCAGTAAGTTGTCATATTGATAATATTTTATATATATAAAACAATGATTTGAAAATATGTCTATTTTTGTACAAATCAATGATTGTGCTACTAAATATGAAGAATTCGAATATTTTTAAATTCTGCCCTCAGACTTATCCACAGAATGTGGGGATGGAATAATGCTTGCTACTAGTATTATTTCGGTGCAGCACCAATGAGAATCACCTAGATGTACGAACAGCATGATTGAACCAACGTCGCCACTCACTGGGCATGACCTTATATCTGATTACCTTACGCGTCTTGATGGCTCGCCGGGGGTGTATCGTATGCTGGATAGTGAAAGCCGAGTGCTGTATGTTGGCAAAGCCAAAAGCTTAAAAAACCGGGTTGCAAGTTATGCGCGGCTTCAGGGTCATTCGGCACGGATCAGTCGAATGATCAGTGAAACTTCGAGTATGATGTTTTTGACCACTAAGACTGAGACAGAGGCTTTGTTGCTTGAGCAAAACCTAATCAAGCAGTTGAAGCCAAAATATAATGTGTTGTTGCGCGATGATAAGTCATTCCCCAATATATTGGTAAGTCATGAGCATGGTTTTCCGCAGATTAAAAAACATCGCGGTGCAAAAAGAGAAAAGGGCAATTACTATGGACCTTTTGCCAGTGTAGGTGCTGTAAACCGGACGCTGAACCAGCTGCAAAGGTTCTTTTTGTTGCGTGACTGTTCAGACAGTCAATTTGAGGCGCGAACTCGGCCGTGTCTGCAATATCAAATTAAACGGTGCTGTGCGCCATGTGTGGGTTATGTCAAAGCTGATGAATACGTGAAATTAGTCAGAGATGCTGAGCGGTTTTTGGGTGGAAAATCAACTCATATTCAAGCAGAATTGGCGCAAGATATGCAAAGTGCCTCTGAGAATATGGAGTTTGAGCGCGCCGCGGCCTTACGTGACCGAATTAAGGCTATGACCCAAGTGCAAACGTCTCAGGGTATTAATCCACAGGGTGTGCCGGAGGCCGACGTGATCGCTCTTCATATGGAAGGTGGTCAAGCCTGCGTTCAGGTATTTTTCATACGTGGCAACCAAAACTGGGGCAACCGAGACTATTATCCACGTATAGTAGGAGATATTTCAATCACAGAGGTGATGCAGGCTTTTGTGGGGCAGTTTTATGCTGATAGAGATCCCCCCCGGATGGTTTTGCTGTCGGACCCCATGGAGGATCAAAGTTTGATGGCCGAAGCTCTCACGGCCAAGCTTGGCCGCAAAGTTAAGATTGCCTTGCCTATACGTGGTGAAAAGCTAGACTTGATAACTGGAGCCAAACGTAACGCTCGCGAAAGCCTAGCCCGACGCATGTCGGAATCTGCTTCACAAATCATACTTCTGAAAGGGCTGGCAGAAGCCTTTGACTTGCCGAAACCTCCACGCCGAATTGAGGTTTATGATAACAGCCACATTCAAGGAACTAATGCAGTGGGTGGTATGATCGTGGCGGGCCCCGAGGGTCTGATCAAATCACAATATCGTAAATTCAACATTAAAGGAGATGATATTACGCCAGGCGATGACTTCGGCATGATGAAAGAAGTGTTGGGCCGCCGCTTTAAACGCCTTTTGAAGGAGGACCCAGAACGCAAATCTGAGGCCTGGCCAGATCTACTTTTGATTGATGGTGGGGCAGGGCAGGTAAGTGCTGTGCGCGACATCATGCGCGAATGGGGCGTGAACGATATTGCAATGATTGGCGTGGCTAAGGGCATTGATAGGAATGCAGGCAAGGAAGAGTTTTACCGCACGGGTAAGCCTGTGATGGCCCTTCGTCAAAATGATCCAGTATTATATTTTGTACAGCGTCTGCGTGATGAGGCACATCGGTTTGCCATTGGAACACATCGAGCAAAACGTGCAAAATCAAATATGAAAAATCCATTGGATGACATCGATGGTGTTGGGCCTAAACGCAAAAAGGCTTTGCTGGCGCATTTTGGTTCTGCGAAGGCTGTAACCCGTGCGAATCTAGTTGATCTGAAAGCTGTTGAAGGTGTGTCAGATGCTATGGCCGAGATAATTTTCAATCACTTTCAACCCTAAATGACACAGGAATTAGGACCTAAGAAATTCATTGATTAAAATCGTTAAAAGTTTATTGATGAGGGTGGCGCGCCCTAATGAACACGGTTAGGTTTAAGCTATGTGGACGTTTCCTAATATTCTCACAATAATCCGATTAATTGCGGCTCCTATGGTTGCCGTGATGTTTTTGTATTTAGCTAGACCTTATGCGGATTGGGCTGCTTTGTTTTTGTTTGTCGGTGCGGCGCTAACTGATTGGCTGGACGGATTTTTGGCACGTGCTTGGATGCAAGAAAGTAAACTTGGAGCTATGTTGGATCCGATTGCCGATAAGGCCATGGTAGTCATCGCATTGGTGGTGTTGGCGAGTGTATTTGGCCTTGATGCCTTGATCCTTCTGCCTGCCGCACTGATTGTGTTTCGCGAAGTTTTTGTGTCAGGACTCAGAGAGTTCCTGGGTGATGTCGCTGGAACTTTGCAAGTGACCAAAATAGCCAAGTGGAAAACTACAACGCAAATGGTGGCGATTGCCTTGCTCTTTGCTGTTGGCATCTTTGAACATTATTTGTTGTTAGCCACTGTAGAAATGGACCCCCAAATAGTTAGAGATATTCTATCGTCTGGTGCTGCAGATCCTACGTATTTGAATTTCCATCACAACGGTATGTATGCTACTTGGTACAGTGGCGTTACTTTGCTGTGGCTGGCGGCAGGTCTTACGGTAATCACAGGTGTGGATTATTTCCGAAAATCACTACCACATTTGCGAGATTAGTGCTTATGAAACTTGATATTCTCTATTTTTCTTGGGTGCGTGAACGGGTGGGGCAGAGCCAAGAAACAGTTGAGACTGAAGCTGTAACGGTTACGGACCTTGTGGCTGACTTGACCCTGCGTGGTGCTGGATATGCACTTGCTTTCGTAGATACTGGAGCAATATGTGTGGCCGTCGATCAAGAACTCAGTGACTTCAACACACCGCTTAAAGATGGCTGTGAAGTGGCGTTCTTCCCTCCCATGACTGGGGGCTGATATGGCAGCTCATGTTCAAGAAACTGCATTTGATTTTTCGGCAGAAGTAACATCTTTTCAGGCAAGTATTAAAGATTCTGGTGCGGTGGTAACCTTTACGGGTATTGTTCGTGATGACAGCGGCACTATGGATCATATGTTCATTGAGCATTATCACGCCATGACCGAAGCTTCTTTACAGAAATTTGTAGACCAAGCTATTGCCAAATTCGAACTGGAAGATGCACTAGTGATCCACCGCCACGGTGTGTTGAAGCCCGGTGAGGCCATCATGATGGTGGCTACAGCGGCGCGCCACCGCAAGGATGCCTTTGCAGGTGCGGATTATCTTATGGATTATTTAAAATCCCGCGCCCCATTTTGGAAAAAAGAAATTTTTAAAGATTATACTGAATGGGTGGAATCAAGAGCCCAAGACGAGGAAGCCCTAGCGTCGTGGTCACAAGAACCTAAGGTCTAAGCTGAAGTTCTTAATTTTTCTGCTCAATATGGGTGCGAAGTTCTTCAGCTTCGGTCCGAGCTACCCGCAAGCCTTCCATTGCTGCACCTAATTCGGCCTCTGTTTGTGATATTTGATTGTTCAACTCAGTCTCACGTTTTTGTACATAGGCAATAGCCTGATCGCGCATTTCTTCGGCCTCGTGTAACGATTGGGCCAACTTATCCAATACTGCTACATCAGATTGGCTGACGCGGCTGAAGCGATGTACGAACCAATTAGCAAACCAGCCTAGACAAAATGCAACAAATAGAATGACGGTAGTGATTAATATAAATTCAGTTCTGTTCATTGCTGGTCTCCTCAGCGGTAGTTGGCACGTCTGCGACTGGCGCATTCTGCGAGGTCGCAGGCTCAGTGGGCACAAGGCGGAACTCTATACGGCGGTTTGCTTCACGCCCGGCTTCTGTTTTATTGTCACCAATCGGGAGAGTCTCACCATATCCTTGAGATGTTAAAGCCTTAAGCTTCACCCGCCCCGCACGCAGGGCATTTAAAACCGCATCTGCCCGGCTCTGGCTAAGATTTAGGTTCATCTCTTCGCGGCCTTGGCTGTCCGTATGTCCGCCAATCTCAATTGGGGCTTCAAGACAGCTGTTGAATACCTCTGCGATAGCGTCAATTGTGTTTTGGCTACTGCTGTCCAGCGTGGTTGACCCTGGCTCAAAGGTGATCTTGTTATCAGTCACCAGAGTTGTTATTTCAGCTAGACAGTCTGGGCCTGCTAGCATCCGTGCCAAGGGATCCAGTTCCTCCAGATAGGTGACATCCAACTGAAACTCTACGGTATTACCAATTCGATCGAGTAGGATTTGAGAGATATCGGTTTTGGCAGCGGTGCTCCCTGTGTTCCCTGATATGATGACGGAGCCAGGAGTGACCTCTACTAGGCCAGAGTTTAATTTCCCGAGTGCAGCGAGGCTGGCTAAGTTGCGGATCAGCCAAAAATTGGGTAAATTGGCACGTGTCGTCGTCGATACATAAACATTTTCCGTGCCAAATATTGCAAAGGCGAAGGTTTCTAATGTCCGTTTGGCCTGAGTGTCATGCACTGGGCCACGGATTTGGACATGCCCTTCAGGCGATAAAGTGGCAATCAACTCAGGTGGGGTTTCTTGCCCTTCTAATTCGGTCACATTGACTAACAGTTTTTTTTCTAGTGTAAAAATCTCAGGTAAATCACGATCCAATCTGCTTGTAATATTATCAAAAAGTGTTGGATCTGTACCCTCTGCTGAAGTTAGAGTCACATCAGCATCACTTAATGTGACGGAGCCGCCACCAAGTTTCGCTAGTGCTGCGATAGATAGTGCTGCGGCCTCTCCCCACTTGGGTGAAGGAGCTCCAAGCCCTTGCCGGCAGGTCGCGCCATCTTGCACACCTGCAGCTTTTGCGGCGCTCAATATACGGGCTGCTGCTTTAGGTGTATCTGCCGAGCAGGCATCAAACAACGCACCGTCGTCAGATATGCGGAACCGCAGGGTAAACGGAGTAATCACCGGGCGCGGGGCGCTAATAACAATTTTGGATTTGATGTCTGTGGGGGTGCGCCGTGTCAACTCTTCAAGAAACTTAGCCTTTTGCTCAGCTGTCTCTCCTATTGCTTCAATATTCACCTGATTTTCCCGAATTGATATTTTGGAGTGCTCTAAACGGCTCAGAGCCAATAGCGCATAGGAAACTGCTGATGACCAATTATCAGGCTCTGGATAGTCTGCGGTTTCCAAGAAATCAGCCACTGGTAAATCACCTGCAATGCGCGCAATGCGGCTTCGAAAATTAGTATTATCGGCAGATATAGGAACCAGTCCAATCAGAGAGATACTTGTATTATTGCGCAGGATCTCAACCGAGAATTTTGGTGGGATTGGAGGGCGTCTGTCTTGAACTGTAAAGTTATCAATCACTCGGGCGGCCTCCACAACGACACCTGCTGCTGCCAAAGCTTTAAAACGTGCAGCCTCAGAAGGAACTTCGCCCTCCAAAATTACCTGTAAACCATCAGTTTGGACACTGGCCCAAGGATAATCTTCCATAGTAAGCCGTTGTTCCACGGCTTTGGCGGAACTATTCTCAATCCACGCGACTGCCATACCAGCGGCAAAATATGCCATTAGACTGGCAAGCGCAAAAACAGCTGTAAATAGCATGACTGAGATTAATTTCATCTATTTTCCCTAAATATCAGATTTATTGTAAAGCGGGATAGACTGAGGATCAATCACAGCATTACTGCTACGGCGAAAAAAAGCACAGGCAGCAGACCACATTCTCGGTTACTACGAAATAATTTCAGCAAAGTGCTACTTTGGTTGATGTTTAGGCGCCCCAATTGCCAAGTCATGTGCAAACCCAAGCCCAAGGGTCCCAGGAGTGCCACCCAAAGGCCTAGTGATTTGTTTGGAGCCGCTGTCCAAATGGCTAGGCTCATTAGCCCAACCGCAAGCCCTAAAAATAATAATAACCAGCGTGGGCTGTTGTTGCCAAACAGACGAGCTGTGGATTTAACACCAATCAATGCGTCATCCTCTGCGTCTTGATGCGCATAGATGGTATCGTAAAAAAGGGTCCAAGCTATACCGCTAAGATAAAGGATGATAGCTGGCCATTCCAGCCTACCGGTGTGGGCGACCCAACCTAGTAAAGCGCCCCAGTTGAATGCTATGCCCAAAAAAATCTGTGGCCACCAAGTGAACCTTTTTGCAAAGGGATAAATAGCAACAAATCCAATGGAAGCTATCCCAACTACAATGGCCATTTGGCCAAAAGTAAGTAATATGCAAAAGGCAATCAGTGCTTGAGCGGCTATCCAAAAAACAGCGCCTCGCACACTGACTTGCCCTGAGGGGATAGGCCGCGAACGGGTGCGAGCGACTAGCGCGTCGAAATGACGATCTGTGATGTCATTCCAAGTACAACCTGCGCCGCGCATTAGCCAAGCACCTGCGCCTGAGGCTAGAATTAACCAAGCATCCCAAGGCTGTAAATTACCGTCATGTAGGGTGGCCAAAAGCACGCCCCACATACATGGAATATACAAAAGCCAAGTCCCTATGGGGCGATCTGCGCGTGACAGACGTAGATAGGGGCGGCTTGCAGCTGGGGCCAGCTTATCCACCCAATTATCTTTTACCGCATCAGCGACTTGACCCTCTGGTGATTTGCCTGATTGCGTCATATCCTAACCCTCATGGTTTCAGTAATTCGCCTATATGTAGATCAGCCGCTGGGGGTGGGGCAATCGGTTCCTTTGAGCCGAGACCAATCACATTACCTTTTTGGGGTGATGAGAAAGGGTACTGGCGAGGTTCTAGAACTCTTTAATGGTCGTGACGGCGAATGGCTGGCACGGGTGGTGCAGGCAGGCAAGCGGGCGGGAGTTTTGCTCTGTGAACGCCAGTCCAAGAAAATGATGCTACCCCAAGACCTATGGCTAATGTTTGCCCCTATCAAAAAATCTCGAACAGATTTCATCGTAGAAAAGGCTACGGAGATGGGGGCTGCCCAAATCATGCCGATCCAGACAGATTTCACCAATGCTGAGCGTATCCGCCAAGATCGTTTGCAAAACCATGTGGTTGAAGCGGCTGAACAATGTGGAGGCACGTATGTTCCGCAAGTAATGGAGCTGCAAAAGCTCTCAAACTGTCTGGACGGTTGGGATGATCGTCAAATTATGTTCTGCGATGAAACGCGCGTTGGGCAGGCTGTAACTTTTTCGCAGGAGCGTGGCCCTTGGGCTATCTTGATCGGTCCTGAAGGAGGGTTTAGCCCTTTAGAACGCAAACGGTTGGATGCCATGCCTCAAGCGCATGGGGTCTCCTTGGGGCCTCGAATTTTAAGAGCGGATACAGCTGTGGTGGCTGCATTAGCACTTTGGCAAAATGCTTTGGGAGATTGGTAATGAGTTTTATCCGGACAGAAGCCATAAGCGCACTGCGGCAATACCGCGGCTTTATTCTTGGTAGCCTCATTCTGACGGCTGGGATTTTTATAATCTTCAATAGCTATGGCTCCACACGTTTAGCGGGTTGTTTGTTTGTGGTGATGGGCGCGCTGATTGGCCATGACGCCTATCGTCGGTTCAAGTTCCCGAGCGGCAAGGGCGGCGCTGGGGTGGTTGAAGTGGACGAACGACGGGTGAGCTATTTATCCGCGGGCATAAGTGTATCTGTTTCGATGGACACTTTGGAACGAATTGAGCTTCACCGGAATACTATGGGACGGATCACGTGGATATTTTACGACCCTGAAGGTATGCTTTCTGTGCCTGGTGACGCTGAGGGGACAGATAAATTGTTCGACGCATTGGTAGCTTTGCCCGGTGTAAATTACTCTCAGGCTGAGGCAGCAACTCAGGGTAAGGGACCAGACCTATTTTTAATTTGGCAACGGAATCGTGTGAAACTTCACTGACACTACCTTGACTCGGCTGAATCTAAGGGCCACCTGTTTATTAACAAGCGTAGTGATAGCCGGAGATTCATATGTCTATACCACAATCAGGCAGTGGCCCGATCGAAAGTTTTGATCAGCTAGCAAACCTTCTGGAGCAGGGAAATAAGCCCAAGGATGATTGGCGCATTGGCACTGAGCATGAGAAATTTGGCTATTGCAAAGACACACTAACGGCTTTGCCCTATGAAGGTGAACGCTCCATCCAATCAATTTTGCAGGGTTTGCGGGACCAGTTTAATTGGGCTCCAGTTGAAGAAGGCGGTCATTTGATTGGCTTGACCAAAGATGGTGCCAATGTGAGCCTTGAGCCTGGTGGGGCCTTGGAGCTGTCAGGCGCGCCATTAGAGACTATCCATGAGACTTGTGATGAGGTGAATTTGCACCTGCGAGAGGTCAAAGAAATTGCGGATAAGATTGGTGTGGGCTTCATTGGTTTGGGGGTAGCACCGATTTGGAGAAATAAAGATGTAGGGTTGATGCCTAAGGGACGTTACCAGCTGATGGATGCCTATATGGGGAAAGTAGGGACTATGGGTCGCACCATGATGCGTCGCACCTGCACCGTTCAGGTGAATCTTGATTTTTCTTCTGAAGCAGACATGGTGCAAAAGTTCCGCGTAGCTTTGGCGTTACAGCCCGTAGCTACCGCATTGTTTGCCAATTCCCCTTTCTTTGAAGGGAAGGTGAATGGTCATAAGTCATGGCGTGCTCGGGTGTGGCGGGACTTGGATAATGATCGTACTGGCATGCTGCCCTTCGTTTTTGAGGATGGTATGGGTTTTCAGCGCTATGTGGATTATGCTTTGGATGTACCGATGTATTTTGTTTATCGCGACGGTAAATACATTAATGCGCTTGGCCAATCCTTCCGTGATTTCCTCAAAGGCCAATTGCCAGCACTGCCTGGTGAGATGCCAATGCTAAGCGACTGGGCTGATCATCTAACAACAATTTTTCCAGAAGCGCGGATCAAACAGTTTATGGAAATGCGCGGCGCGGATGGTGGGCCTTGGCGGCGCCTTTGCGCATTGCCGGCCTTTTGGGTGGGTCTATTATATGATCAATCATCTCTCGATGCCGCTTGGGATCTGGTCAAAGGTATGGACGCAGAAACACGCGACGCATTTCGAATAGCTTCCTCAGTAGACGGGCTGCAGGCGGAAGTAGGCGGTATCAAGATGATGGATCTGGCCCGTCAAGCGGTAGAAATTTCTAACTTAGGCCTAGCAGCGCGGGCCCGTTCAGGTGCTGGCGGCCTAGTACCTGACGAGACGCATTTTCTCAATGCCTTGCAAGACAGCCTAGAGAGTGGCCAAGCTCCAGCTGATGAGCTTCTAGAGCGTTATCATGGTGAATGGGAGGGTGATTTGACCCGAATTTACGAGGACTATTCCTACTAATTTGGGAGTTAGGCTTAAATGGAGCGTGTTGGCATAAGGCCCAGCGCTCATCTCAGAGGTCACTATCTCTATTTCTGCAGGCAGGGCAATTTTTAAATCCGATCCTAATTTCACATACCAACCGCATGCCTAACATTACTTTTGCCCTATTTTACTCTCTTGTGAACGCAGTAAGCGGCTAATATTTTCTCTATGTCTCCAGAAGACTAGAAGAGTGAGAGAAATACTAAGAAAAAACAAATGATTATACGGTAAAATAATCACTAATAATGGCGTAATAGCCGCAGTCACCAGTGCAGAAAGGCTCGAGTAGCGAAAAATGGTTGCTGTGATCAGCCAGGCGATACCGGCGGCTAAGCCGATAGGCCAAGCAACGGCGAAGAGCAGGCCAAAGAAGGTAGCCACGCCCTTGCCACCATTAAATTTTAACCAAATTGGATAGCAGTGGCCAAAGATAGCCGCAAACCCGGCCAATTGTGCCGCATCTTCTCCGGCCATGGCTCGAGCCAAAAGTACCGCAGCCCCCGCCTTGCTGGCATCAGCAATTAAGGTTACGGCTGCCGCCACTTTGGAGCCAGTGCGCAGAACATTGGTAGCGCCAATATTGCCGGACCCTATCTGACGCAAATCGCCAAGTCCCATTGCGCGCGCCACAACGATGCCAAACGGAATTGATCCCAGCAGGTAGCCAGCAACAACCCAAATTATGAGTAGCATCGGTGGTGTCGAAAAATCAGGTATCATCTTTGGTATACTTTCTGGCCGTTTACAAAGGTCGCAAGAACCTGGCCTTGCATAAGTTGGCCGTCAAAGGGGGTATTTTTAGATTTGGAGCGCAGTTTAAACCGATCCAGCACAAAGGGAGTATCTGGATCAAACAGGATCAGATCTGCGGGCGCGCCGTGAGCCAAGCTTCCTCCCGGTAGGCCCAAGAGCTTGGCGGGGTTCAAAGACATTGCGCGGAACAGTTGTGGCAGGCTCAGATGATCTGCATGATAAAGACGCAAAGCTGCTGGTAGCAAGGTTTCTAGGGCAACGGCACCAGAGGCTGCTTGCTCGTAGGGTAGGCGTTTGGACTCTTCGTCCTGTGGCGTGTGCATCGAGCTGATAATATCCAGTATGCCCGCGGCCAAAGCTGCAACCATTGCAAGTCGGTCCTCTTCGGAGCGCAGAGGTGGTTTGACTTTAAAAAAGCTGCGATAGTCTGCAACATCAAATTCATTTAGTGTCAAATGGTGAATACTCACTCCTGCGGTTACGTCCAATCCTTGTTGTTTGGCACGCTCCAAAGCGGGTAGGGCCAGGGCCGTGGAGATTTGATCAGCATGGTATTTTGCACCTGTCATCTCAACCAACGCCAAATCACGCTCTAACCCCAGGCGTTCTGCCATTGGAGAGGCCGCGGGAATAGCGCGCAGAGAGGCGAATTTTCCTGTTGTGGCAGCCGCGCCTTTGGAAAGCCCTGGATCTTGCGGATGTCCAATCACTAATGCACCCAACTGCTGGGCATAGGTTAAGGCCCGGGCCAGAACTTTTGTGTCGCTGACAACCGAATCGCAATCGGTGAAGGCCACAGCGCCGGCGTCCTGCATAAATCCGATTTCAGTCATCTCTCGGCCTAAGCGACCTTTGGTCAGAGCTGCCATTTGATAAGTATGCACTGCACAGGCAGCTTGCGCGCGACGCGTTGCGAACTCCAATGTCTCTGGGCTGTCGATAGCGGGATCTGTATCTGGGCGTGTCACCATGGTTGTGACCCCACCGGCGGCTGCCGCTAAACCTGCAGAGCGGAAGCTTTCTTTGTGGCGCTCGCCTGGCTCACAAACTTTAACTCCAATATCTACGATGCCTGGGGCTAAATACTTCCCCCCGCCATCCAATGTTGGAGCCGACAGATCATCAGCTGCGATCCGCCCATCGATGATGGTTAAGCTGCCTAATTGGATGGTTTGGAGCTCAGGGTCTATCAGGTAGACATTGGTAATTCGTAGAGATGTCATCCAGCCACCCAGATCATTAGACCTATGAGGGCCGCTATAAAGATCAAGACATACATGGCTATTTTGCCTGACATACGAGGGTCTTTGGGTTCGTTCATAATACAAACAATCTCCTGTAATAGTGGGAGGCCCAGTGTGCTCACCGTTGCGCCTCTTCTAGGTTTTGCCGTCGGTTACGCATCAAAATTTCCATAGCGGCCATACGCACAGCGACACCCATTTCAACTTGCTCCTGAATGACGCTTCGGCTCAGGTCATCGGCAATGTCGCCATCAATCTCAACGCCGCGATTCATTGGTCCGGGATGCATCACAATAGCGTCAGGTTTGGCATTACTCAGTTTCGCAGCATTTAAGCCGTAGCGGTGATAATACTCTCGCTCTGAGGGAATGAAGCCACCATCCATCCGCTCGCGCTGGAGCCGAAGCATCATGACCACATCAACGTCTTTGAGGCCTTCTTCCATATTATGGAATACTTCAGCACCAAATCCACTAATACCAGCAGGCATAAGTGTGGCTGGACCGATAAGGCGAATCCGGTTTTCCATCTTGCCCAGCAGGATCAGGTTAGAGCGGGCCACGCGGCTGTGAGCTATATCACCGCAAATTGCTATGTTGAGTCGGTGCAATCTACCTTTGGAACGGCGGATAGTCAGCGCATCTAAAAGAGCCTGAGTTGGGTGTTCATGTCGCCCGTCCCCGGCGTTAAGTACCGCACAATTCACCTTCTGTGCTAAAAGGTCGACGGCGCCAGAATGCGGATGGCGCACCACCAGCAAATCAGGATGCATTGCATTGAGGGTTAGGGCGGTATCTACTAAGGTTTCGCCCTTTTTGATCGAACTGGCCTGCATGGATATATTCATCACATCAGCACCCAATCGCTTGCCCGCTATTTCAAAGCTTGCCTGGGTGCGAGTCGAATTTTCAAAGAACATATTAATTTGGGTGCAGCCCGCCAATACCTCGCTGTTACGTGACGAGGTTCGGTTGCGATCAGCATATTGGTCTGCCAAATCCAAAATTTCGTTAATTTGCTGAGGTTGCAGGGGTTCTATCCCCAATAGATGCTGAAGTTGCATATCGACCTCTCCGGTTGTGGTTGTATAGAAAGACTGAAGGCGGACAGCAAGGGTTGCGATTAAGGAATTATGAAATGATGCACTGGTGCCGCAATCTTGCGCTATTACATCGCAAGATTGGGTGATTTACCTTCCGCAAAGATCAGCTTAGTTTATGACCATGAATGAAATGAGTTGGCAAATAGCGCGAGAATCATTGGAATGGCAGTTGGAATTGGGCGTGGCAGATGCGATTGGCGATATGCCAATCGATCGCTATGATGTACCGGTAGAAAAACCCAGACCTGTTGTTTCTCCGCCTACCATTACGGTACCTATGACGTTAGATCCTGTTGAAGTCGCTGAAAGAGCTGCGGCTGCAGCCCAGAACTTGGCCGGCCTGAAGCAGGCTCTTAAAGACTATCCG
>CESU01037880.1_pt1 | contig 21386 bp, 15 predicted proteins | sample 531141 | NCBI WGS metagenome assembly CESU01 (sample SAMEA2621401, study PRJEB7988) | marine metagenome | isolation source: saline water (ENVO:00002010), including
TACTACTCAGATGAAGAGCGCCCAGACCGTTCTGCTGATGTAGAAATGTCTATAAAATTAAAAGAACAAGACAAGGCCTTTCACGTAGAAAAATACGTGCACAGTTACCCACACTGTTGGAGAACCGATAAGCCTGTGCTCTACTATCCACTAGATTCTTGGTTCATTAAAGTAACCAAGGCTAGAGAGCGAATGGTGGAACTGAACAAGACCATCAACTGGAAACCAAAATCTACGGGAACAGGAAGGTTTGGGAACTGGCTGTCTAACGCTAACGACTGGAATTTATCTCGTTCGCGTTTTTGGGGAATTCCTATTCCTATCTGGAGAACAGAAGAAGGAGATGAAGAAATATGCATCGGTTCTGCAGAAGAATTAAAAGCAGAATGCGAAAAAGCAGTGGCCGCTGGAGTTATGGAGACCAATCCCTTGGCTGACTTCTCTCCTGGAGATATGTCCAAAGACAATTACGACACCTTCGACCTGCATAAGAATTATGTAGATGCCATCACTCTGGTTTCTTCCAAAGGGAAACCGATGGAGCGTGAGGCAGACCTCATAGATGTGTGGTTCGATTCTGGTTCTATGCCTTATGCACAGTGGCATTATCCTTTTGAAAACAAAGAATTAATAGACGATAACAAGGCGTACCCTGCAGACTTCATCGCAGAAGGTGTAGACCAAACTAGAGGTTGGTTCTATACACTGCATGCCATAGGAACTATGGTTTTTGATTCCGTAGCTTACAAAGCTGTAATCTCCAACGGACTGGTTCTGGATAAGAAAGGCCAAAAGATGAGCAAGCGTCTGGGAAATGCAGCAGACCCTTTTGCAACCCTCAGTGAATACGGAGCAGATGCTACCAGATGGTATATGATTACCAATGCTCAACCGTGGGACAATCTGAAATTCGATTTAGACGGAATCACAGAAGTGCAGCGTAAATTCTTCGGGACCCTCTATAACTCTTACTCGTTCTTTGGACTCTATGCCAATATAGACAACTTTAGCTACGCTGAAGAAAATATACCTTTCGCAGATAGACCTGAGATAGACCGTTGGATTCTTTCTAAACTGAACGCGCTTATTTCTTCTGTAGACAAGGCTTATGAGGCGTTTGAACCTACGCTAGCAGGAAGATTGATATATGACTTTACGGCAGATCAATTAAGTAACTGGTATGTACGTTTATGCAGAAGACGTTTCTGGAAAGGGGAATATTCGACCGATAAAATCAGTGCTTACCAGACGCTTTATAAGTGTTTGGAGACGCTTAGTATTATGATGAGCCCTATAGCGCCTTTCTTTTCAGACAGATTGTTCCAGGATTTAGATGCCGTCTCTAGACGGTGTAATGTGGAAAGCGTTCACCTAGCAGAGTTTCCTATAGCTAATGTCAATGAAATAGATACAGACCTAGAGGCCCGAATGGAAATAGCTCAAAAAGTTTCTTCTATGGTGCTCAGCCTGAGGGCTAAAGAGAAAATAAAAGTGAGGCAACCGTTACAGCGCATAATGGTTCCTGTGCTTAGCGAAACATTTCAGCGTCAGATTTCAGCGGTGAAAGACTTGATTTTATCAGAGGTAAACATTAAAGAAATAGAGTACTTAGATGAGTCCTCTAATATATTAGTGAAAAGAATTAAGCCTAATTTTAAAACCTTAGGGCCTAAATTCGGGAAACACATGAAGTCCATAGCAGCAGCCGTGAATGGATTTGGAGAAAAAGAGATAGCTGAACTGGAGAAAAACCAGGAAATGGAGCTAGACTTAGGAGAAGAGAAACTGACCATTTCGATGGAAGATGTGGAAATCACCACAGATGACATTCCAGGATGGTTAGTAGCTTCAGAAGGAGGGCTCACGGTAGCGCTGGACATTACACTCACAGAAGAATTAAAAGGTGAAGGCGTGGCTAGGGAGTTAGTAAACAGGATTCAGAACATGAGAAAAGACTCCGATTTTGAAGTAACCGATAGAATTGAAATAAAAATAAAAAATACACCCGCTATTAGCAGTGCAGTAGAAGCAAACAAAATTTATATTTGCGCAGAAGTATTAGCAGACTCTTTAGAACTAGTAGAAAGCACCACAGGCGGAACTTTTGTAGAGATAGACGCTGAAACGAGCACAGAGATAGCAATAAACAGAATATAAATCCATGGCACAAGCTAGATACGGAAACGCTGATTTGAAAGAATTCAAAGCGTTAATAGAAGAGAAATTAGAGATGGCTAGAGAAGATTTAGACCAACTTACACGTTCATTATCTAATATAGATAGTAACAATACTAATGATACAGCCGCATCCTTCAAACTGATGGAAGACGGTTCAGAAACTATGAGCAAAGAAGAGACAGCTAAGTTAGCTACTCGTCAAGAGAAGTTCGTAGAGAGTTTAGAAAATGCTCTCTTGAGAATTGGTAATAAGACTTATGGTCTATGCAGAGTAACTGGAAAACTGATTCAAAAAGAACGTTTGAAGCTAGTCCCTCATGCTACACTTAGCATAGAAGCTAAAAGAATGCAATAAGAATTTATAAACCCCGACCGTCATCAACACGCTAGCATTTAGAGCCGTATTCGTTACTTTTTTCATCTTGATTATAGACCAAGCTTCTAAGCTATGGGTGAAAACGTCTATGCGCTATGGTGAAGGAATTTATCTTTTTGGTGATTCCGACTTTCTGGTCATCAGATTCATAGAAAACCCTGGTATGGCTTTCGGTTTTGAATTTGGCGGTATCGCGGGGAAACTAGCACTCAGTGTATTTAGATTATTGGCTTCTGGAGCTATCGTTTGTGCGCTGTGGAAACTGGTAAAAACAAAAGCTCCAAAAGGACTTATTACTTGTGTAGCACTAATACTGGCGGGTGCAGTAGGTAACATCTTAGACAGCATGTTCTACGGACTGATGTTCGATAAAGGCGAAGGCGTGGTCTCCTACTCGGGCTTAGCAAAACTCACAGAATTCGGCTCAGGATATGCCCCGTTTCTCCAGGGTAATGTGGTAGACATGATTTCCTTCAGCATCTTCCCTCCTATATTTAACATCGCTGATGCAGCTATTTCTGTAGGCGTTATATGGATTATTCTATTCCAAAGAAAATATTTCCCAAAAGAAGAAAAGCAGATTGAAGTGGAGGAAGAAAGCTTAGATTCTGATGTAACGGAAGAATTTACTGCAGAGGTAGAGTAAAATTTTCGCATTCAACAAACTGAGAAAACAAATCGAACAATTACCAAGGCATAAAGGTTTTAGGATTGAAATCACGCCCAAGTGCTATCGCTTTTCACTCTGCTAATCCCAGTCTATCGTTAGCTGCCGGAAGTTTTTAACCTATCCTTTTTTTAACTCAGCCAAGGTTGAAACGTGGACCGGTCAATCTCAGTCATCTTCCAGCAGGGAGATTCCCCGCTCGGATTCCAGAGAAAACCAACCCCTTGCAGTTGTAATATTAAAATGAGGTCTATAATAATTCGTCAATCGAATCAAACGTAATTCCAAATTCCCCTACTATCTTTGCAACGTAAAAGAAGAAACGCGAATTTCAAACATCACTCACATCATGGATTATAGAATAGAAAAAGACACGATAGGGGACGTAAAAGTACCTGCAGACAAGTATTGGGGAGCGCAAACTGAGCGTTCTAGAAACAACTTTAAGATAGGTCCCTCTGCCAGTATGCCTTTGGAAATAGTTTATGCGTTTGCTTATTTGAAAAAAGCTGCAGCCCATACCAATAATCAGTTGGGAGTCTTGGACGATAAGAAGAAAAACTTGATTTCTAAGGTTTGTGATGAAATTTTGAGTGGTATGCATGACAATCAGTTCCCATTGGTTATCTGGCAGACGGGCTCTGGGACTCAGTCTAATATGAACGTGAATGAAGTGGTGGCCAATAGAGCGCATGTGCTCAATGGTGGAACGCTAGGTGATGGGGGTGAAATGCCCGTAAAGGCCAATGATGATGTAAATAAGTCTCAGAGTAGTAATGATACTTTCCCCACAGGAATGCACATAGCGTGTTATAAAATGGTGGTAGAAAACACTATTCCTAGCGTAAAAGCTTTACGCGATACGCTAAAAGACAAATCTGAGGCTTTTAAAGATGTAATTAAAATAGGCCGAACACACCTTATGGATGCTACTCCACTAAGTTTAGGCCAGGAGTTTTCTGGATATGTTTCTCAACTAGATCACGGATTAAAAGCCCTGCAATGCACTTTATCCCACCTCTCTGAACTTGCCTTAGGCGGAACTGCAGTGGGAACTGGATTAAACACTCCTCAAGGATATTCGAAGTTGGTAGCAGAAAAAATAGCAGAATTTTCCAGACATCCGTTTATTACCGCAGAGAACAAATTCGAGGCATTGGCAGCACATGACGCTGTAATAGAGACACATGGAGCATTAAAACTACTCGCAGTTTCTATTTCTAAAATAACTAATGACATTAGAATGATGGCTTCTGGCCCGAGATCCGGAATAGGAGAGCTTATTATTCCTGCTAACGAGCCCGGTTCTTCTATCATGCCTGGCAAAGTAAACCCTACCCAGTGCGAGGCCATTACTATGGTTTGTGCTCAAGTAATGGGTAATGATGTAGCCGTCACAGTAGGAGGAATGCAAGGACATTATGAACTAAACGTATTCAAGCCTATGATGGCGTACAACCTGCTACAGAGTGCTCAATTACTGGGAGATTCATGCAGAAGTTTTGATGAACACTGTGCTCAGGGAATAGAGCCTAATACTTCTAGGATAAATGAATTGGTAAATAATTCTCTTATGCTGGTAACTGCTTTAAATACGAAAATAGGATACTATAAAGCAGCAGAAATAGCGAACAAAGCGCACAACGAAGGAACCACACTAAAAGAAGCCGCATTATCATTAGCTTATGTTACTGAAGAGGAATATAACGAATGGGTAGATCCTGCCAAAATGCTTGGGGAGTAGACTCGTTGGAGTTAAAAAGAGCGTAAATAAAAAATGGCTTTAGTGATTAACCCTCTTTTATTATGGCGTCTTTAATTCATCCATTACTAAACCACTAATTTCTTGGCTAAACGCGTGTTAGAATCTCGCATTCATTATTTAAAATTAAAGAAGCTCCAACACATTTTCTGGTGGACGCCCTAGAATGGCTTTGTTCCCTTTAATAACGATAGGCCGTTCCATAAGTTTTGGGTTTTCTAAAACGATAGTCATCCATTCCTCATCTGTAAAATTCATCCCTTTAAATTTATCTTTGTATAGCTTCTCTCCTTTTCTGAGGATGTCCTTTATGTTCAAGTCTAGTTTGGCCAAAACCAACTTCAGTTCCTCTTTAGACGGAATCTCTTTTAAGTATTCTCTAATCTCTGGTTCTCCTCCGTTTTCTCTTATGAGCGCTAGAGTTTCTCTGCTCTTAGAACAGCGCGGATTATGGTAAATGGTAATTTGGCTCATTGATTTAATCTTTAGCAGCTCCTTTTCCAGAGCCCATTAAAAATGCTTTTAAAAATGCTTCTATCTCACCGTTCATCACGGCATCTACATTGGAAGTCTCATACTGAGTTCTCACGTCTTTCACCATTTTATATGGCTGCATTACGTAACTTCTAATCTGAGAGCCCCACTCTATTTTCTTTTTCCCAGCTTCTATCTCGGCTCTAGACTCATTTCTACTCGCTATTTCCAGCTCGTATAATTGAGATTTTAAGAGCTGCATGGCCTTTTCTCGGTTACCTAACTGGGATCTAGTTTCTGTGTTTTCTATGACTATTCCTGAGGGTTTATGACGAATTCTCACCCCTGTTTCTACCTTGTTTACATTCTGCCCACCTGCTCCACCAGACCTAAATGTATCCCACGTAATATCTGCTGGATTCACCTCTATCTCTATAGTATCATCTACCAAAGGGTACACGTATACTGATGCGAATGAAGTATGGCGTTTGGCATTGGAATCAAATGGGCTAATTCTCACTAATCGGTGCACTCCATTTTCACCTTTCAACATCCCGAAGGCGAATTCACCTGAAATCTCTAGAGTTACTTGTTTAACACCAGCCACATCTCCCTCTTGGTAATCAAGGGTGTCCAATTTAAAGCCACTCTTTTCGGCATACATTTTATACATACGAAGTAGCATGGCCGCCCAATCACAGCTTTCTGTTCCTCCGGCTCCAGCCGTAATCTGTACCACTGCATCTAGGTTGTCTTCTTCTGCAGAGAGCATGTTTTTAAACTCGAGTTCCTCTATAAACTTAAATGCTTTATTGTAAGCCGCAGTCACTTCTTTATCTGTAGCCTCACCATCCTTATTGAACTCATAAAGCACATTAACATCCTCTATGGCTGTTTCTGCTTCAGCATAAGCGTCTGTCCATACTTTTTTATTGCGTATCTGTTTCATGACTATTTCAGCCTTTTTAGAATCGTTCCAGAAATTAGGGTCTTGGGTGTGTTTTTCGTCCTCAATTATTTGGAGAAGCTTGACATCTATGTCAAAGATACCCTCTCAGTGCGGTTAATCGCGCTGCGAGGCTGGTGAGTTTATCCAATGCTATCATGGCAACAAATGTATGATTTACCATTTTAGAATCTAGAAATTACTCCGCTAATTATGTAGAAGAGGCGCTTTTTAGCATTAAAAAACATGGTTAGGTATTAAGACATTCATTTACACGGTTCCACACTAAATCTCCCTCAAACCCTCTATTCATGACATACTTTGCTATTTTGTTCTTTAGTAAATACGGATTTTTCTCTTTTCGGTAGTCATGTTGCTTTTTTTCAATAAGCCTTATAATAGTTTGTGCGTAATCTTGTTCATCGATTTCTTTCAGCCCTTCCTGAATACAATAGGGAGAAACCTGTTTTAACTTTAAATTCTGCCGAATTTTAACCCTTCCCCATCTTTTGATTCTGAACTTACCCGAAACGTAAGCTTGAGCAAACCGGGTTTCATTAATATAATTTTGACTAATTAGCTCTGCTATAAGCATTTCTACTTGAGACCCGTAAAGACTCTCGCTATAGAGCTTGGTTCGTAACTCGGAATGACATCTTTCCTGCCTATCACACCAGAGTTTCATTTTATAAAGGATCTCTCTCTCTGAACTAGTCATATTGCAAAGCAACTATTTTTTCCACAAACAGTAAATGTACTCGTTGAAATATTAAGAAATGTTGAAATCATTAACTTTGCAATGCATTTTAAAGGTATAGGATAGATTATCAGGCTACGACATGAAAAACGAATTAATAGAAAAGTTTAAGACGCTACTTCAAAACGACGACATTACAGCTATTAAACAAGAAGTAAGACAAGTGCGCGCAAACTTCAAAGCGGAATCTGCGAAAGAGCGCCAACTTCAATTAGAAAAGTGGAATGAAGCTGAGCATGAGGAGGGAGAAGATTTTCTCCAGGTAGCTTCTGAATTAGATGAGGGATTCGTTGAGCTCATAGGTCAGTATACTGAGCGAGTAAAGACGCATGGACAGAAAATAGCCGAAGGACAAAAAGCAAATTTATCCAGTAAGAAAATGCTTATGATTCGCATGAAAGATCTCGTGCAGAATGAAGAAAATATAGGAAAAGCCTTTCATGATTTCAATACTATCCTAGAGGAGTGGAAAAATACTGGAGATGTTCCAGGAGATCAGTATGAAAAGGTGAATAGTGAGTTTATTTCATTAAAAGAACAGTTCTTTTATAACATAAATATCTATAAGGAACTTCAGGCTAATGATTTAAAAATCAACCTAAAAAAGAAGGAAGAATTAATCACTAAAGCCAAAGCGCTAGAAAGCGAAACGAATATTAGAAATTTAGAGTTAAGCTTAAGACAACTGCAAAGAGAATGGGGTGATATAGGCCCTTCACCTAGGGAGACTTACCAGGAAATGGGTGATGCCTTCTTCGGGGAGTTAAGAAAAAATTATGATAATATCCAAGCGCATTATGATTCACTGAAAGGAGAAATGGCTGAAAATTTAGCCAAAAAACAAGCTGTATTAAAGGAAGTGAAGCGGTTACTAGAAATGGAAATTACCCAGCACGCTACTTGGGTAAAAAAGACGGAGGAGATAAAAGCTGTCCAGACCAAATGGAAAACCATAGGATATGCTCAAAAGAAAGAGAACGAAGAGGTGTGGCAGCAATTTAGAGGACTGTGTGATTTATTCTTCGATAAGAAGAAAGCTTACTATGAGACCAGAAATATTTCTTTGAAAGAGAATCTGGTAAAGAAAGAGGAGCTTATAGAGAAGGCTAAAGAACTTCAGGAAAGTACTGAATGGAAAAAGACTACTGCTGCTTACATAGACCTACAAAACAAGTGGAAAACGTCTGGTGCGACTTTCCAAAAAGAAGAACAAAAACTATGGCAAAAGTTTAGAGCTGCCTGTGACACTTACTTCAATACGAAGAAGGATCACTTCAAAGAACAAGATGCTGCTCAAGATTTAAATCTCATAGAGAAACAAAAAGTTCTAGCGGATATTCAAGCGTATAAGCTAACGAATAAGCAAGGAGAAGATGTGAAAATTATTAAAGAATTATCTGCTAAGTGGAATAGCATAGGTTACGTCCCTAGAAAAAATATGGATGAAATTAATAGCGCCTATAAGACGGCTTTAGACGAGAAATACACTATACTAAAAGTAGCGAGAGAAGATGCTTCTGTAGCTAACTATAGCTCTAGAGTAGAAAGACTTAAAGGTACTTCAGATGGTGACAACCAAATGAGAAAAGAGAAGCGGATACTTAAAGATAAGCTAGAGAGGCTTCAGCAAAAGGTGAATCAGTATGAAAACAACATTGGATTCTTCGGGCATTCAAAAGGAGCTGAGGCGCTAAAGAAAGATGTAGAGAAGATGTTAGAGATTGCTAAGCGAGAAATTGGGGAAATCAGAAAAAAACTGAGACTACTGGATTGATATTTTCTAGTTTTATGATTTCTATGAATTTATTCTTTGAACAAATCAGAAATGGTCTACAGTACTATATTCCCATCTTCTAGAGCAAAACTTATTGTTCGATAAGATAAAGAATACTACTCACAACAAAAGTTATATATTAAAATCAACTATAACTCGCCCTATAGTCTTTCCTTTTAGGATTTTATTCAAGTAGTGTGATGCATCATCAAGACTTATGATAGTTTGCATGTCCTTAATATTATCTAGCTTCCAATCGGTCGCTAATTTTTTCCATATTTTAACCCTAATATCCGCTGGAGTTTGAGCCGAATCAATTCCTATAAGGTTAACTCCATTGAGAATAAATGGGTAAACTGTAGTGGTCAACTCTGCTGAGTCTACTAATCCTATAGAAGCCACATTTCCGTTTCTTCCGCAAGCTTTAAGAAGAGTCGCCAATGTATTTCCACCTACATTATCTATGGCACCAGCCCACCTTGAAGCTAGAAGCGGTTTATCACTCTTATCATCCACCTCATCTCTGCCTATACATTTTTTAGCTCCTATCTCTAAAAGGTAGAAATACTTGTCCTTTTTTCCCGTAGAAGCCACCACATTATAACCCGCTTTAGCCAATATAGCCACCGCCATAGAACCCACGCCACCAGTGGCTCCAGTCACCACTATGTCGCCCATCTCTGGAGTTTGACCCGATAATTCCATTTTATAAAGTGCTAATCCTGCCGTATAAGCTGCTGTACCCATAACCATGCTATCCTTTAAAGAAATTCCCGCTGGCAATGGGACCACCCAACTAACAGGAACAGAAACATACTCCGCACACCCACCAGGAGTATTCATTCCTAAATCGTAGCTGGTACAGATCACTTCATCTCCTTCTGAGAATTTTCCAGTAGAATCAGACACTATAATCCCCGCCGCATCCACTCCCGGAGTATGGGGGTATTTCCTAGTGATTCCTTTATGTCCGGTTGCAGAAAGAGCATCTTTATAGTTGAGCCCGGCATAGTGAACTTTTATCAAGACCTCGTTCTTCGGTAAAAAATCAAAAGAGACCCTTTTTACCCGTTGATCAAACTCGCCATTTTCTTTTTCAGAAATTATTAGGGCTCGGTATTCATTGGTCATATTCTCTAGGTTTTTTGCGTTGCAAAGATTAACAGTCAAACACTCAAATCAAAATATTATAGCATAATGTTTAAGCAGAAGTAAAGTTTAGCCAAGTATAACCTTATCACTATGGAGAGTCCTTTAGCCAAAAAAATAGAGAAATGATTCATTTATTAGGCTGTGGCTCTATAATAATCCGCGCGTTTATACATTTTAAATTACCTTTCTTCCCAGCGAAGCGAGATACCATTAAACTTTTCTAAAAAGAAAAAGGGTTTAGCACTAATCGGATGGAGTCTAGTGGTAAAGGTAGGGAAGAGATGTTATTCCCTAAAGCAGAAAGTAAAGCCAGCAGAAGAATAGAAATAACGTTTCACACTGCTGAAAATTAACCCCCTTTAATTATCATTTTCTTTCAGAATCATCGTTAATTTGTGTGCATGTCAGACGGTAAAAAATACGCTCCATCCCTATTCAGTTATGAGAGGTTTCCCACCAGAGAGGTCCTCGTAGGAAAAGTAGGCTTCGGAGGAAACAATCCTATCCGAATCCAGTCTATGACCACCACAGACACCATGGACACGGAAGGCACCGTAGCTCAGAGTATTCGAATGATAAACGCAGGCTGTGAATTAGTCAGAATAACTGCTCCATCTAAAAAAGAGGCCTTTAATCTAGAGCCCATCAAACAAGCCCTGAAAGAAAAAGGATATGACACTCCATTGGTGGCAGACATTCATTTTACGCCTAATGCAGCCGAAGTGGCTGCAGGAATAGTAGAGAAAGTAAGAGTCAACCCTGGAAATTATGCTGACAAAAAGAAATTCGAGGAGCTAGAATATACTCCAGAGGCTTATGAAGCTGAGCTAAAAAGAATCAGAGTGAAATTCACTCCTTTGGTAGAGCTTTGCAAAGCCAATAAAGTAGCTGTAAGAATAGGGACCAACCATGGTTCTCTTTCAGACAGAATCCTCTCTCATTACGGAGATACTCCTAAAGGTATGGTGGAATCTGCCTTAGAGTTCATCCGTATCTGTGAAGATTTAGGGTTCTATGACATCATCATTTCTATGAAAGCCAGTAACACTCAGGTGATGGTTCAGGCTTACAGAATGCTCATGCACGACATGATGGAGACCGGCAGAAATTACCCGCTGCATTTAGGCGTAACAGAAGCTGGAGAAGGAGAAGACGGTAGAATCAAATCTGCTGTGGGAATAGGCGCGCTATTAGAAGACGGTATAGGTGACACTATTCGTGTTTCGTTAACTGAAGAACCTGAATTTGAAATCCCCGTAGCACAGGCTTTAGCTGACAGGTATAAAAATAGAAAAGGCTCTGAAATCAAACCTCAGCACTATCCGTTAGATCCATTTTCTTATTCTCGAAGAAAAAGCGCACAAATAGAAAACATAGGAGACCACGAAGTTCCCAGAGTCATTCATGACTTGAGCCATAGAGAGAAAATCACTGCTGCTTCTTTGTTCAGCTTTGGATTACACTACTCAATTCCCTTGGATAAATGGAGCTTAACAGACATGGCTTCAGACTATGCGTACATCGGGAAAAATTCTATTGATTTCGAAATCCCGGGAACATTTGGAATCCTCCAAGATTTTGAAAATTGGGAACAGAAAGACCGGCATTTCCCAATGTTATCCGCGGAGCAATACGCAGAAGTTCCTCAGCTAAATCACTTGCATTTCGTCACGGCAGCTTATGCAGAGTTGGATCAGGCATTTTTAATATTGCTACGAAAAAACGAAAACACCGTATTAATTCTACACACTGAAAATGAGCACGGAATGGCAGAATTAAGAGCCGCCTGTTTCGCTCTAATTAATGCTGGACTAAGCACTCCAGTGATTAACTGGTTCAGCTATTCTGGATTAGATGAAAGTACATTTCAACTGCATGCCGCGGCAGATAACGGAGCCCTTTTGTTGGATGGTTTAGGAGACGGAGTAATGATTACAGCTCAAGACCAACCAGCGGAGAACCTAAACAGAACAGCTTTTGGAATCCTTCAAGCCACTAGAACTAGAATCTCCAAAACAGAATATATCTCCTGCCCATCCTGCGGAAGAACACTCTTTGATTTGCAAGAAACTACGGCTAAAATTAGAGTAAGAACAGACCACCTAAAAGGAATTAAAATAGGAATTATGGGCTGTATTGTAAACGGCCCAGGAGAAATGGCCGATGCTGATTATGGCTATGTAGGAACTGGAAAAGGTAAAATTACGCTCTACAAAGAACAGGATGTCGTGAAGAAAAATGTTCCTGAAGCTGAAGCCGTAGATGAACTCATAGAACTCATCCGTCTGCATGGAGACTGGGTGGAGCGGGAAGAATTGGTTTAACTCCATAATTATGTTAATACCATGAAGACTGCAAAACACTTCTTTACTTTGCCCGTTTAATTCTCTGAATGAAATTTCACTTTACACTTGAATATAAAAGACTGCGCAGACAAATTGAAGAATTAGGTCTTCACCCTACAGCTGTTTTTTTGGTGTCAGTGCTGCTGTTTCTTTCTCTCACTTTCTATGTGGGAATCATGACGGAAAAACCACCACTATTAATCGCTCTAGCAGGAGGAGCATCAGTATCCATAGTATTCAGAGGGAAAAGAACCTCTTTCTATGGAACGATTTATACTAGAAAAGAACTTCTTAAAACTCAAGGTACAGAAGCTTTTTTGTTGGGGCTGCCCTTCTTTCTGATTTTGCTTTTCTCCAGTTTTTTTACACACGCCTTTTTATTACTTGGAGCGGTTATCCTTAGTCCGTTTTTATTCTTGTTTTCACAGCGAGCTTCCACCTCATTTCAGGTTCCACCTATTCCTACTCCATTTAAGAAGCGCCCCTTTGAATTCATTAAGGGGTTTAGAACTATTTGGCCGCTTTATCTTGTTGTCCTTTTTATCATCTATAAAGCTGTGGAGGTAGATAACTTCAACCTTGGATTAGTCTCGTTTTTAATCGCTCTTATATCCATGTCGTTTTTCTTTACCAAGCCAGAGCCTATTTCCTTGGTGACCATTTATATCCAAAACGCTAAAGAATTTTTATGGCACAAAATAAAATTGGCAGTTAGAAACACACTGCTCCTTTCCCTTCCCTTTATCTTAATCTTATTAGGGTTCTTTCCTGATGAGATTCTGCTGGTAACAGCGGCCGTGCTCTTTGGGCTTTTATTTACCCTCACTAGCCTTTTAGGAAAATACGCCTACTTCCCCTCAGAAATGAATGTTATCCAAAGCATAGCTTCAGTACTGTGCTTGGTGACTCCACCTTTAGTAATTATAGTTATCCCGGTGTTTTATAAAAAAGCACTGGCCAATTTAAACCCTCTGCTCTCATGATAGAAATAAGCAACTTATCTAAATCTTATGGAAAATCCAAGGTATTGGGAAACCTGAACTTATCTCTCCCTTCAGGAAAAATCATAGGAATAGTCGGGGCTAATGGCGCAGGGAAATCTACTCTGTTTAAGTGCATTCATGGAACAGAAACTTTTGAGGGCAGCATCACTTCCGAATTTGAAAATCTAAGAACCAAGATAGGAATGCTCGAAACCAACCCTATTATGCTCAGTATGATTACAGGTGAAGAGTATTTGATTTTGCATTGCAATGCTAGAAAGCTTCCCGTTCCAGATTTAAAGGACATGAACATGTTCGATTTACCGCTGAAAAAATTTGCTTCTAACTATTCTACAGGAATGAAAAAGAAGTTGGCCTTAACAGCTATTCTCATTCAGAATAACGAAGTCTTCATACTAGACGAACCTTTTAATGGCGTGGATTTACAGAGCAATCTCAAATTGAAATCTACTTTTTTAAAACTCAGAGAAGAAGGAAAAACAGTGCTCATTTCCTCACACATATTTTCTACACTTACTGAAATCTGTGATGAGATTCATTTGATAAAGGACGGATGTATAAAGTTGACTGCTACCCAGACTAATTTTAACGAAATAGAGGATGTTTTAATTTCAAAAAATTAAAACTAAAATCGATAGAATTCGGCAATAAATATTCCTATGGCAACACTTACATTTACTGCAGCAAAAACAGGCACGTGACGTTATCGGAATTCAGGGAATTTTATGCCTCCAGCGCTGAAGTGAAAGAACTCATTCAGCACTTAAATAAAGCCGGACAAAAAGTCCAGCTACGGGGATTAGTGGGTTCTATCAAATCTATCATAGCCTCTGCGGCCTCCGAAGTTATGGGGAATACCCAGCTCTTTATCCTTGACGATAAAGAGGAAGCGGCTTACTTTATGAATGACCTTCAGGAACTGTTCAAGACAGAAAAACACATTCTGTTTTTTCCAAGGTCGGCTAAAGTGCCCTATGATAATGAGCGTGTAGAAAATGCCAATGTGGCCATGCGTGCCGAGGTGCTGAACGAAATAAACACCTCTAAAACTCCTAAAATTATAGTTACTTATCCCGAAGCTTTGAGCGAAAAGGTAGTGACCAAAAAGGAGCTTTCCGAACACACGTTTATCGTACAAAAAGATGCCAAACTAGATATAGAATTCATCGATGAAATGCTCATAGAGTATGAATTCGATAAGGTGGATTATGTTTTTGAGCCAGGACAGTTTTCTGTGCGTGGTGGAATAGTAGATGTGTTTTCTTACTCTTTCGATCAGCCTTATCGTATAGAATTCTTTGATGACGAGGTGGAGTCTATCCGTAAATTCGACCCGGTTTCTCAACTTTCTAGCGGCATGATGGAGTTCGCTACTATAGTTCCTAATGTGGGGGATAAAACCCTAATGGAAACGAGGGAAAGTCTGCTCAAATTTATTCCTGAAGATTCGTGTGTCTGGATGACAGACTTTAAACTGGCCGCTGCTCGATTAGACAAGTATCTGGACAAAGCCAAGGACGTTTTCAAGGCATTGGACGGCCCTATAAAGCATGCTGAGCCGAAAGAAATCTACATGCAGGCGATAGACTTAAAAAGTCAACTCGAACAGTTTAAGGTAGTGGAGTTTGGAAACAAATTTCATTATGCCAATGGGGAAAATATAGCGTTCAACACCGAGCCTCAGCCGAGTTTCAATAAAAACTTTGAGCTGCTGGCCATGAACTTAAACGCTAATAAAAAGCGTGGATTGACCAACTATATTCTTTCGGATAACCCGCAGCAGATAGAACGGATTTACAGCATTTTCGAGGATACCGAGCGTGCGGTGGAATTCACGCCTATGACCTTTAAACTGCACGAAGGATTTATAGATAACAACCTAAATGTGGCCTGTTACACAGACCACCAAATTTTTGACCGTTACCACAGATTTAAACTAAAAGACGGGTTTAAGAAAAACAAACAGGCACTTACCCTAAAAGAGCTTAGCTCACTGCAGCCAGGAGATTTCGTGGTGCACATAGACCACGGTGTAGGAAAGTTTAGCGGACTGGAAAAAATAGATGTCAACGGAAAAAAGCAGGAGGCCATTCGTCTGATTTACAAAGATTCGGATATTCTGTATGTGAGCATCCATTCCCTTCACCGCATAAGTAAATACACCGGAAAAGACGGCACCCAGCCTTCGGTTCATAAACTAGGCGGGCAAGCTTGGGAGAAAGTGAAATCCAAAACAAAAGCACGTGTAAAAGAACTGGCTTTCAACCTTATTTCTCTTTATGCTAAAAGGAAAGCGAGCAAAGGATTCGCTTTTGCCCCTGACAATTACCTGATGCATGAGCTAGAAGCCAGCTTTATGTTTGAAGATACGCCCGATCAAATACTGGCCAATGAGGCGGTGAAAAAAGACATGGAATCTGAGGCTCCTATGGATAGATTAATCTGTGGAGATGTAGGGTTCGGTAAAACGGAGATCGCTATTAGAGCAGCGTTTAAAGCAGTCTGTGATAACAAGCAAGTGGCTATTCTGGTGCCTACCACGGTGCTTTCTATACAGCATTATAAAAACCTGAAAGAACGACTGAAAGAATTCCCGGTAACGGTGGACTATGTGAATAGGTTCAAGAGTGGGAAGAAGATGTCAGAGACATTGCAACGCTTAGAAGAAGGAAAAATAGACATCATAGTAGGAACGCATGCGCTGGTAGGAAAACGAATCCAATTCAAGGATTTAGGGCTGCTGGTAATCGATGAGGAGCAGAAATTCGGGGTGGGAATAAAGGAGAAGTTGAAAACCATGAAGGCCAACCTGGATACGCTTACCATGACTGCTACGCCTATTCCTAGAACGCTGCAGTTTTCACTGATGGGCGCTAGAGATTTGAGCTTAATAAACACCCCTCCACCCAATAGGCAGAGTGTCGAAACCGAGGTTACAGGAATGAGTGAGGAGCTCATCAGAGACTCTATTTCTTATGAACTGGCGCGAAACGGACAAGTGTTTTTCGTACACAACCGCGTACAAGATATCAAGGAAGTGCAGGGAATGATTCAGCGTATAGTGCCTGATGCTAAAGTGGTAGTCGGCCACGGGCAGATGGAGGGCGACAAACTGGAACAGGTGATGGAAGATTTCGTGGATCACAAGTACGATGTGCTGCTGGCCACTACGATTATAGAATCTGGTATAGATATTTCTAATGCCAACACCATGATCATCAATAACGCGCAGAACTTCGGGTTGAGTGATCTCCACCAGTTAAGAGGGCGTGTAGGGCGTAGCAATAAGAAAGCATTCTGCTACCTGCTCGCACCGCCTGCCCAGCACCTCCCCGGAGATGCCAAAAGAAGATTACAGGCCATAGAGCAGTTTAGTGAATTGGGTTCAGGAATGAATATTTCTATGCGTGACTTGGACATCCGTGGGGCAGGAAACATTTTTGGCGGAGATCAGAGTGGGTTTATGGCAGATGTAGGTTTTGAGATGTATAATAAAATACTGAACGAGGCCATAGAGGAACTGAAAGAAACCGAGTTCAAACACTTGGCAGATGAAGAGGAAAAAGTGCAGCAAGCATGGGTGAAAGAAGCGGTACTAGAGACAGACCTGGAACTGCTTATTCCAGATGAGTATGTGCAGAGTATTACGGAGCGTTTAGCGCTTTATAAAGGGCTGGAAGACGCCAAAACAGAAGAAGGCCTGCAGTTTTACGAAAAGAGCCTAATAGACAGATTTGGCGCTATTCCTCAGCAGGTAGAAAACCTCATAGAAACGGTTAGACTGCGCTGGATAGCTCAGGAAATAGGGTTTGAAAAACTGGTGCTGAAGAGTTCTAAAATGATCTGTTACTTCGTGGCCAATCAGGAGAGCGGATATTACCAGAGTCCTGCCTTTACCCGCGTGCTCAAATATGTGCAGGTGAATCCTAGAAGCGGAAAAATGTACGAGAAAAACGAAGGGCTCAGATTCAGTTTTGTGGAAGTACAGAGCATCACCCAAGCCAAAGAATTGCTGGCGCCCATTATAGCCAACTCTAAAACACTTGCAGCATGAGAAATCTATTAGATGTGTGGTTCAAAAGACTGGTAGTAATCAATCTGGTATTGGTATTTATAGTAGTCATCGCGGGTTCTATCGTTCGGGTAACTGATTCTGGAATGGGCTGCCCAGACTGGCCTAAATGTTTTGGCGCATACATTCCACCTACAAGTGAAGACCAAGTGACGTGGCATGAGGCAGAAGCCTACTTCGAAGGACAAATGATTATCCACAACGAGAAGCTGTACAATGCCAAATCTGACCTTCAATCTTCTCCTAATGCATTTAACCTAAACGACTGGGAGGAATTTACCAAACACGATTACGCCACTTATAATACTTTACACACTTGGATAGAGTTCATCAACCGACTGGCTACAGTAGCACTAGGTTTCCCAGTGATGGCATTGTTTGCCCTCTCCTTTTTTTACTGGAAAGAACGCAGAGCGCGTGTTTATCTGTCGTTTGCTGTGGTGCTTTTAGTTGGTTTTCAGGCTTGGCTAGGAAAACTAGTGGTGGAATCTAACCTCAAAGGACAAACGATTACGCTGCACATGATAGGCGTTTTTGCCATTATAGGAGTGCTGCTCATACTGCTAGCTAAAGCGCGCAGAATAAAGGAAAAAACTATATTTCCAGACAAATTATTCAAGGGTTTATCCTCTGCAGCGCTATACACTACTTTGCTCATGGTGGTGCTCGGCACGCAAGTGCGTGAGCAGATAGACCAAATAGCCAAAACCACCACCGACCGCATGCTGTGGATAGAACAATTAGACTGGAAATTTATTACCCACCGCTCACTGATTTACGTGATCGTAATCATCAATGGCTACCTCCTTTACCAGGCGTTTAAAAACAACTGGTACAGATCTCGCTGGATATCCATAGGCGTCATTATTATAGCCGAAGCAGTGGTCGGCATTATGCTTGCTCACTGCGGTTTCCCAAAAGCCGCACAGCCTATACATTTGCTACTAAGCACAATGCTTTTCGCATTGCAATTTGATTTGTTGATACAGTTGAGGTCTCCGAGAGCTATCGATTATGATTCTTAGTTTTATAGCGTGTGTTAATATTAATTAAACAGGAAGGCCTTTAAGTTTGTATGGCAATTATCTGACAACTCTCTTAAACACATCTCTAAGCGCCCTAATAACAACATATATAAACTCATTCGTTTAAGCGAATATCCCGTTGAATTTTAGGCCCAAATACTCGCTCTTAAACAACTTTTTTCAAGATGAGCGATGCTAATTTAAGAGTGAATTTCTTTTTTTTTATTAAAAAAACTATATATGTATTTTTCAATCCAAGTAAGGTGTTTAGCCAGCAATACAAAAGAAAACACAAATAGAATCGCCCCCGATATTGCTGCAAAAGGAGTAAGGGATGCTTTGAAGAAAGTCATAAAAGGAATCCCTAGAAAACTTTCATATAACAGGATGGCGTGCACCACATAGATGACCAAAGTGTTTTGTCCCACGGCGTAAAACAAGGTTTTGTCCAATCCGACGAGTTTTCCGAGTAAGAGTACTATAGGACTAAAAAAGAAGAAGTAGCTAGCTAACGTCAAGCCATAGTGTTTGTTTTCTTGCCCATACAAAAGCATTGCTAAGAGAAAGCTCAAGCCAACTCCAATAAAAAGGCTATTTCGAACAAAAGTAGTTTTGGGGATAGCAGGTAGTTTTGAAGTTACCTTGTACAAAAGTAAAACCGTTGAAATGACGATACAAATTTGACCAACTCTCGCAATTTCATAGACGGATAGTATGCTTTCAAGACCTAAATCTTTAAAATAGGGATTACAATGTTTTAATATTTCATAGTAATACTCATTTAAACTAACCCCCAGTGCCAAAAGCACCATTGAAAACCCATAACTATTCCCATACTCCTTGATTTTATAAAGGATACTTCCAATTACCCCTCCGAAAAAGTAATAACCGCTCCAAGGAAACATCGGAAATACAGATACTTTTCTTTCTGTGTTAAAACTGGTAACGAGCACATTTTCTATAACTCGAGGGATTTCGCTATAGTCTAGAACGCGCAGTGTTGGAGCGGCTACAAATACAGTGATTGATAACACAAACAACAAAATACCAAGTGGAATTTTGAGCAAGTAGCTTTGCAATAGATAACATATTAGTACCACCAACATACAGGTCCCAATACAATGCAACACATGGTAGATGTAAACGAGGTCTGTAAACAAAGGAATGTCTAAAAAAACCACTTTGAAGATTTTGATTTGCAATAAAAAACCAATGAAAATCAAAAGAATCCCTCTTTTAGCTCCTTTTTGAAGGCGTATATTGGCCAAGCCTTTGTGCTTATTTCTCAATAGTAAATAGGTGAAAATAATCCCCGATATAGAAAAAAAGATAGGTGCAGTGAGTCCACGTGTAAATTTCCAAAAAGCATAGACAGGATGGCTATCATCTCTAAAAATACCTGACAGCGTATAGACGATAAAATGTCCTTCTAACATCATAAGAATGGCGATAGAGCGAATAATATCTATAAAATAGACTCTTTTCGATGGAGGTGCGTGCTTGATGGTTGTTGTTTTCAATTAGAATTTCTTTTTGCTAATTTTCATGTTCAGCACTTCTACCCCCAACGAAAAGGCGATAGCAAAATACAAGTACCCTTTAGGGATGGCAACAATTTTTTGATTAAACATAGTAGTATGTGCCAAATGTGCCCATTCTGTAATCAGCATAAATCCGATTAAAATTGAAAAAGAGAGGGCTAATATTTTCACTATAGGATGCTTGTTTACAAACTTCCCAACAGAGTTAACAAATAACAACCTAACCAGCATGGATGAAATGACAGCAATAATCATGATGGCCAATGCCTCTTCTGTTCTATTGGTCATCCCGATCGGTGTTAACAAGGAGTCAAATGTTAATATGATGTCGATCAATACGATTTGCAATATGGTTTTAGAAAAAGATCCTACTTTTTGACTAGTGTCAGTATCTCTATGAGATTCGTCTAAAAGGGTGTCTATAAAATGCCACTGGAGCATCAGTAATATAGCAAATGCTCTTAAAGCATCAATAAAATATAGGCGGCTTGAACTCAACTAGTCATCGGTTGTCTAGCAAAGATACCCTATAGAGAATAAATACACCTATTTAATAATGCAATGTCTAGTTCATGAACTACTTTAAAACAAACTGTTTTGGAGATGATGAAAAAAGAAAGAAGTTAGACGGGGAGATAAATGGGTTGAAGAATTATTGATAAACTCCAATCTTAGCCAAAAATAAGTGGGAATAGAAAGGAGTTTCCTTAGAATTGTATCACGAACAGACATGGATATGTTTATATTAGGTCTCGTTGTTTTGATTTAAGTCCCTTTCTCTCTGATGTTCTAATGGGCACAGGATTTTGAAATTAATCCAAAGAATTCAATAGGGGAGAGACATTATGACTCCTAATTATTTCAAGCTTTACCCTCTTTGCTCTTTCCAGTTTGATGATCCCTTTTTTTTTCCCATATCATCAGTGATAAAATTGAAACAACTCGAAGAAAAGTATTAATTTTATTTGCTAATATTCAAAAAATTAATTTTTATACTTTAACCAATAAAAAACAAAAAATATGTTACTAGGAATAATATCAAAAATGGCTCCGGATGATTTCGTGGGCTTTACTTTCTTCATTGGCTACATGGCAATGGCAGCAGCAGCAGTTTTCTTCTTATTCGAAAGAGGCAGAGTAGACGACAAATGGAAAATGTCATTACTTGTTTCAGCATTAATTACAGGAATAGCAGCTGTTCATTATGGATACATGCGTGATTACTGGGGAGAGTTCGGAGCGAGTGGTGATGGAAGTCCCACATTTTTCAGATATGTAGACTGGACACTTACTGTACCTTTAATGTGTGTTGA
>CESU01004035.1_pt1 | contig 21278 bp, 21 predicted proteins | sample 531141 | NCBI WGS metagenome assembly CESU01 (sample SAMEA2621401, study PRJEB7988) | marine metagenome | isolation source: saline water (ENVO:00002010), including
ATCCACCGAACACTTAGAGGATGGTTATCAACAAGCTTACCAGAACTATTTTGAGGGAAAGGCACCTCAGAAAATTGTTGTTTCGAATTAAACATACGACTGGCCACCAACCCCTATTCCTGCCTGAGGATAAGGAATTGCCCGTTCATTTACTTTAAAAATGTCTCTTATATTAATTGACCTAGGAACCTATTTTTTTGAAATTACTTTCAAGAGTATTCTATTTTTAATTAGGGCAACTGTTTTTTAGTTTCGTGGAGCAATATGAGAGCATTTTGGAATGTCTGACCTAGACTTGAAGCGCTACCAGCTCTATCCTTGCTTGCCCTAACTTGCGCATGAAGTTGTCGTCTATTTTATTTGTTAGCCCTTTTCATATACAAACGTCGCTGACTTTTTTTAATATAAGTCCAAGCAATAAAACGGCTAACTTTTTGCCCCTGCGCCATTTTGACCACTTTAACATCCGTAACTTTAGCCTTTCTCAAAATTTTATGGAGCGGTTTGAGGTTATCTTTTTTCGATACCAACGAGCTAAACCACAGGCACTGGTCGGCAAACTCGATGCTTTGTTCAACCATGCTAGCGATAAACTTTATCTCGCCGCCGGGACAGAAAAGTTCAGTATTTTGACCGCCAAAGTTGAGTTTTTTTGATTGTCCCTTGCCAAGATTTCTCCACTTACGTTGGGTGGCTTTATTAGCATTCTCGATGGAAGCATGGAAAGGTGGGTTACAGAGGGTGATGTGAAAAGTTTCGTGGGGTTTGATCACTCCTCTAAAAATATTTTCGCGTATATTTTGTTGTCGGAGGTCAATTTCCAGCTCATTGAATTGGCATATGTGCTGTGCCACTTTGATAGCAGTCGGATCTATATCTACGCCAGTGAAGTGCCAACCGTATTCACTTTGGCCAATCAGAGGATATACTAAGTTGGCACCAGTGCCTATGTCTAACGCTTTAAAATTACGCCCACGAGGGATCTCCTGATTATTGTCGCTGGCGAGTAAATCCGCCAGATAGTGGATGTAGTCGACGCGACCAGGAATTGGCGGGCATAGATAATTAGCAGGGATATCCCAATAATTAATATTGTAATATGTCTTTAACAAAGCTTGATTAAGCACACGAACCGCCCACACATCCTGAAAATCAATAGTAATCTGGCCAACAGGGTTGCTGATAGTAAATGCCTCAAGTTTGGGCAACTGCGCCACTAAACGCCCAAAATCGTAACCTTCTCTGTGTTGATTGCGGGGGTGCAGCTTGGTTTTGGTGTCCATTGGGCAGCCTTCAGTAAACTAGATGTTAGTATCTAGCCGAACCTCTAACTAATCTCAAACTCTTATGCCCCGTTACAGGCGTCTGTCATTCTCGCTCCTCTAGTGGGATACGGTGGCAGAGTATCCAGCCAGTTATAAAGTACAAACTCCATCGCAATGTCGCTAGTGTAGGCAGTGTGGTGGCTTTAGAAAACTTTCGACTGGCATATTTCTGGGGACCTGTACCATTTGCCTACACACGGAAGTATACGACAACAAAGAGTTATATATCATCTCCCTAGGCTGTTTAGGGTATTTTCGGTAGCCTTTGTGGTGGCTTGACGAAAAGGGCCTCATTGCCTTTTTGTTACCGCAGGCTTTTAACAAAGGGGGATCAAGCATTAACCTAAATTCGTATAAGCGTGCTTATGCAGGGCAATTCTGATTAGTTGGACTTTGGGGTTGCCGCACTGATGCTGAACCATTTGGGAACCAGCGATCAAAAATTGTTAGGACGATGTCGCAAAACTCTGGATCATTGATGTGCGCGTCCAATTCTGCCCATTCGATGTGATCGCCCAGCAGCGGCTTAATAGCCTTTGCAAAGGCGACAATACCATTGGGATTATGCAATGGCGCGCCTGCGCGGTCCCATTCGTGGCAGCCACCTAGTGGCATTATAAACGCAGTTTTTCCAATCGAACATGCGAGGCGGTCAGCGTGCGACTTTGCGACTTTCTTGCGGTCTTCGTTGGTTATAACGACTGAAGTCAGCAATCGGTTATGGGCGTGCGTTTCATATCCATCCCATTGATTATCAATTTTTTTCCACCCGATCACATCTACCAAATCATGGCACCCCGGGGCAACTATCTGTGGCGTCCCTGTGCGGCCTGCGCTGGTTAGTCGTTCTGCACCGGCCGACAGATCTGATCCAAAGATATGGTTGCCTACCTCTTGTGTGGCAAGGTCAAGAACGCAAGAAAACCGTCCTTGCGCTATAAGGTTTTCAAAAGCCCTCCCGCCCATTCCAGTGGCGTGAAATACGGCAACCTCGAACCCGCGCTCTTCCAAGGCTGGTTTCAGAGTCACCATAAACCGCGTGGTGGCTTTGCCAAAACTAGTCATTCCAATCATTGGTTTATTTGGATCGGGGTGTTGGGTGGAGCGAGCGGCCCCGAGCACTGCACCTGCAGCCTGACTAAGCGAGGCTTTGCAAATGCTGTTGAGGCCATAAAGCCCACCAGCCCACAAGATCATCTGTACATCTGAAGCAATCCTGTCAGGCGGCAGCATAGGTGAGAATGAGACTGTGGAGACGATATATTTAGGTACGCCAAGCGGTAAGGCTAGGCAGACATCAAGCGCAAGATCCGTACCCATGGTGCCGCCCAAGATGATCACACCATCGACCTGTGCGTTCTGGTAAAGCTGCGCCGCCAGTACGCTTGCTCCCCGAGACATGATTTGCATCGCGCCGTTCTCATCGTTGAGCCTGATTGCGGCTTCGATTGAACTGTTTGCGGCGGCGGCAACTGCATGTTTGGATACATCTGCTGGCAAATCGGCGTTATGTAGCACACTGACGTCCATTGTAAGCGTTGCACCGCCTTGGCCAACGATGATCTGTTCTATAAACCTGAGTTCATCGCTCTTGGTATCATACGTGCCAACGATCAGAATAGTCTTTTTCATGATAAACTTTCTGGGGCCAAGGGAATAGACAGCCCGTCGGTAGCGACGGTCATGCGGCCCTTCCAAGTTGGAAAAATGGCTGACTGCCAGTCAGCGGTAGTAAAGGTTAGATCGTCGGCAGGTACAAGGTGGTTGAGGATCAGGTGCCCAACATTGGCCGCAGTGGCGATGCGGCCCACATCCTCGACCATGGTGTGACCCGCCATCAAATGATCGCGCAGCCCTTGTCCACCGTTCAAACGTTTGACCAAGGTATCAATACCCGCGCTGAGAAGGGCCTCGTGGACGAGTACATCTGCACCAGAGGCAAACTTTGCTAGTGGTGGGAAATAACAAGTATCTGCGGACATGACGATGGAATGGTTCGGTGTATCAAACCGCAGGGCAAAACAGTCTATGACCGGCGGGTGTTCGACCCGCCTGGCGCTGACCTTAGTTGTACCCAGATTGGTCCTATAGTTTTCATTTATGGGGTAGATCGTGACTAACTTGCTGAGTGGGGTGCGTCTCTCACCACCCGTGCGCAGCCCATGATCGAATGACATGGCGGCCATGAAATTCGCCCAATATTCCACCAATCCAGCGGGGCCAAACACATCAAGCGGCGCAGTGCGCCCTGACGCCCACGCGGTGTAGATCAACGGCCCTAGTTCAAGGATGTGATCACAATGCAGATGCGTGATAAAGATCGCGTCAATCTGCGTTAATGGCACATCAGCATTGACCAATGATCTCGTTACGCCAAGGCCGCAGTCGATGACATAAGATTTGCCATTAAGCTGCAATAGGCTGGATGACGGCATTGGCCCCCCTTTACGCACTGATGGGCCACCTTTGGTGCCCAAGAACATAATCCGATCCGACATGGCCTAGCTCGCAGCGTTGGACAATGCGACGTCCAACGCTCCAATGATCTGGGAGACTTCCGCCTCAGAAATAACCAGCGCTGGGGACAAAATAATATTGGGCCCAGAAATACGGATCATCACGCCATTCTCGTAAGCCGTTTTATAAACCTTACCGACGGTAGCCTTATCGGGGGCCGCTTTGGTGGCGCGATCTGATGTCAACTCGAGCGCGGACATGAGGCCATGACCGCCGCGCACATTGCCAACAATCTCGTGTTTATCGGCCAGTTTGCGCAGGCCCTCAATCATTTGGGTGCCACGAATGGCTGCGTTGACGGGTACGTCCAGACGCTGGGTTTCGTTCAAACACGCAATCGCCGCTGCTGCACCGACAGGGTGGCCTGAGTAGGTGTAGCCGGACCCGATCGCCGCACCGCCAGTTTTGTCGTTTTCGAAAACCTCGGCCACTTTGTTGTTCAGCATCACGGCGCCAAACGGGAAGTAACCGTTTGTAATCGCCTTGGCAGTACACATCATGTCAGGCTGCACACCCCAAAGCCGAGAGCCTGACCACGCTCCCGTACGCCCGAATGCGGTTATTACCTCATCTGCGATAAGTAAAATGCCGTGTTTGTCACAGATAGCGCGCACAGCGGGCATGAAAGATTTGTGGGGCAGGATAACACCTCCCGCGCCAAGGATAGGCTCCATGATAAAGGCTGCGATGGTGGATCCGCCTTGAAATGTGATCTCGTCTTCTAGGGCGTTGATGCATAATGCTGCCAGCTTTCTGGGATCAGTTTCGTTGAACGGGTTGCGATAGGTGTAGGGGGCAGGGATATGGAAACATCCGGGCATTAGTGGTTCGTATTGCGCGCGGAAATTTGCGTTCCCGTTGATGGATGCGCCGCCCATATGCGTACCATGATAGCCTTTTTTTAAGCTAAGATATTTGGTACGGCCCGACTCACCCTGAAGCTTGTGATACTGCCGTGCCAGACGCAGAGCAATTTCGATACTGTCTGATCCGCCAGACGTAAAGAACGAGCGTGACATGCCATCGGGTTCAAAGAACGTCCGTAACATTTCGCTTAGCTCGATAATTTTATCATTTGTTGTCCCACGGAAGGTGGAATAATAGGGCAGGTCTTGCAGCTGGTCAGCAATAGCCTGTTTGATGGGTTCGCAGGAATACCCAAGGTTCACGTTCCATAAACCGCCTACCGCATCAATCAAAGACGCACCATCAATGTCGCGGATGATACAGCCTTCACCACCTGTGATGATCGCGGGTGGCTTTGCCTGCATTTCGCCAGGATGTGCCATTGGGTGCCACATGCTTTTTGCGTTTTGCGCCTTAAGAAAATTAGAATCTTTCATGGCCTGCTGCCTCCGGTAAGATTAGAAAAATAGCGCATCAGAGGTGCGCCCATATGCTTGAAACATAGGCGGGGACTTGCCCGCCGAGGGTGCTAGTCAGGGCGGTGCAGGCGTGCACCAATGTGTGGACCAAACTGGTGCGTGCATCGTCGCTCATGCGCGATGCGGGCGTTGCAATCGAGATCGTGCCCAGTGCGATGCCTTTGCCGTCAAAAAATGGGAGCGCTACAGAGCAGACATCGGCCTCGAACCATTGATTGGCTGCTGCAAACCCGCTGCTACGCACGTATTCGATTCGCTGGGTCAGATCATTTGCCTGAACACTCGTTTGGTCTGTAAACTTTTCGAACTCTCCGGAAATCACATTTTTAAAAAGATCAGGGTGCCCGAACGCGAGCATTGCAATGCCCGATGATGTTGCGTGAAACGGCAAAAGACCGGCACCATTAAACCCCACGCGAATACCGCCATGACCACCATCCAGATAATGCAGCGTCGACATGCCTTTCATTTGGGGCAGGGCGGCGTGAACAAGCTCATGAGTGTCTTCGGCTAGCCGATCAACAATGGGTGCAACAAGGCTAACCAGTGGAACTGTGATCTCGCGTACAGCAGCAAGACGTATGAACGCAGGGCCCAAACGGTATGCTTTTGTGAGGGGGTTTTGATCTAGAAACCCTTGGTCGCGCAGTGCTGTAAGGTAGCGAAACACTGTGCCTTTGTCGAAATTAGTCAGTTGTGTGAAGTTGGACAATCCGATTTCCGGTCTGCTTTTTGAGAAGTATTCTAGCAAGCCCAAAGCCTTTGTGACGGTCGACATCTGCGCTGTCCCTCCTCGTTTCGGATAATGCTTGACACCCCGCATAGCGCTCGTCAATATCAAATAACGATATAGCGGTTCAAATAATGATACATGATTGATATTCTGGCTATTTTATAATAGGGAGGTCACTCGGTGCACCAAGAACAGATTGACTCATTGCGCGAAATGGCAATTATTTCTCCCCAAATAATTATTGGCGGTCGTGGTGTCGCGGCGATTTCTGGCGCTGTTCTTGATGTTGTGTCTCCGATTAATGGCCAGGTGATTGCACAGCTTCCAAATGCGGGCGTGTGCGATGTTGACGCTGCCGTTAAAGCCGCACGCACAGCGTTCGAAGCCGGCGCTTGGTCCAAAGCGACACCTGCAGCACGCAAAACAGTCTTGTTGAAATGGGCGGACTTGATCGAGTCTAACGCGCTTGAGTTGGCGGTCCTTGGTGTGCGTGACAATGGCACTGAAATTTCAATGGCGTTCAAAGCTGAGCCAATGTCGGCGGCAGGTACGGTCCGCTATTATGCCGAAGCCATCGATAAGGTATATGGCGAAATAGCACCCACGGGGCTGGATACTTTGGCGCTGATCCATAGGGAACCGGTCGGTGTTGTTGGGGCGATTGTCCCTTGGAACTTTCCAATGATGATCGCCGCATGGAAAATTGCGCCTGCCTTGGCGACGGGCAATAGTGTGGTGCTAAAACCATCAGAAATGGCATCGCTTTCGGTGCTGCGGATGATAGCTTTGGCGCACGAGGCCGGTCTGCCGGACGGTGTGCTAAATGTTGTGACGGGTGGTGCCGTTACAGGACAAGCCATTGCGCGGTCCATGGATGTGGACGCATTAGTGTTTACTGGATCAGTTAAGGTTGGCCGCAGCCTGATGCAGGATGCGGCACAGACAAATTTGAAACGAGTGTTCTTGGAACTTGGTGGAAAATCACCGCATATTGTCTTTGATGATACAACCGATCTGGACGCAGCGGCAGCGTCTGTTGTAGGCGGTATTTTCCGCAATGCAGGGCAGGTGTGTGTCGCAGGCTCTCGGCTGTTGGTGCAACGTGACATACATGATATTTTTGTGGATAAAATCATAGAATTGACATCTAAAATGCGTGTGGGTGATCCGTTGCAGTTGGACACGCAAATCGGGGCGCTGAATTCCAAGGTGCATTTGGACCGGGTGCTGGCGATGCTCGATGGGGTGTCGTCTATTGCCTATGGTGGCAAGCAGATCCTCGCGGACACTGGTGGCTTTTATATGCAACCTACGGTTGTCACCCAAATGGACCTTGGCGACAAGCTTGTGCGCGAAGAGGTCTTTGGGCCCATCCTGACGGTGACGCCGTTTATGGATGAAGCGGATGCAATAAGACAGGCCAACTCAAGTGAACTTGGCCTTTCGGCTGGTGTGTGGACATCGAACTTAGGGCTCGCGCACCGCATGATAGCTGCGATCCGTGCCGGTGTTGTTCATGTGAACACATATGGCGGCGTTGATAATACTGTCCCATTGGGTGGGTTCAAACAGTCTGGTAATGGGCACGATAAATCGCTGCACGCCCTTGATAAATTCATTAATAAAAAGACGGCGTGGATCAAGTTGTGACTAAGCCTGTTTTAGATGACCTGTTGCTTTTTGACGAGGCCCTACCGTTTGATACGACGGGTGCGTTTAAAAGCGAATGCCCCCCCGATAAGAAGGTGAAGGTCGAGAACCTGTTTAAGTTCAATCGTGGACACGGTGATCTACCAGTATCAATTGTGGCGGCCGTGATCGCCATGTTTTTTTTTGTAGCGTTCTGGACCCAAGCCGGTTGGCTGGACCGCGATATTCCCATCAACGCGGGTACATATTTTGCGTATCAACTTGGTCTTGCGGACATCGATGGGCGCGTGACGCGGTTTGGACGTATCTTGAAACAGTCTTGGGTCGTGCCGATGTTGTGCCTGCTGGTACTGGTGCCTGCCGCATTGTGGAATTTGCGAGCCTCATTCAAGGTCAATAAGTGGCGCAAGCGGTTCATGCTGCCCACCAGCGCGTATTTCGAGCTGACGAAATACGCCGCAGCGTTGGAGTTTGTTGCCTATTTTATTGGCTACACACTATTGGTTCCGTGGCTTGGTTACCTTGTTTCAACTATGATTTTTGGCAGTTTTCTGACGTGGCGGCTGGGGTACCGCACCCGTACGTGGACGCTGCGTGGGGTGGCCTGCAGTTTCGCGATTGTGATTGTATTCCGCACATTGCTGCAAATTAAGACCCCTGGCAGTATCTGGCTGTATGACCAGCTTCCGAGCGCTGTCCGCGCTTTCATGTTAACCTATTTCTGATCGAGACCTGAACGATGGACGCATTCCTTCTTGGCCTTTCGAACCTCATGGTACCGTCCGTAATGGTGGCTATTGTGATCGGGTCAATTGGCGGTTTAATCATTGGTGCCGTGCCGGGGATCGGGCCCGCGATTGCCATAGCAATTTTGCTCCCTGCGACTGTGTTTCTGGATGACCTTGTAAGCCTTGTGCTGCTGCTTGGGGTCTATGGATCGTCGATGTATGGCGGTGCCATACCTGCGATTTTGATCAATACACCAGGCACGCCAGTGAACGCGTTGACCACCTATGATGGCTATGCGTTGACACGGCGGGGCGAGGCCGGCCGCGCGTTATCACTTGCATATTCAGCGTCGTTTTTCGGGGGGTGTTTTTCGATCACCATGGCGCTGCTGGCGCTGTTTGCATTTGGCCCATTCCTGCGCGATCTTGGTGCTCTGTTCGGACAGCGTGATATTTTGATGGCAGCAGTATTGGGCAGTGTATTGTTGATCGCCGCCCATAAACAGACCATGGGTCTTGCTGCGATGTTGTACGGTTTTGGGTTCTTGATTGCGATGATCGGGCGTCAATCATCGCGTGATATTGACCGGTTCACGTTTGGCTTCGAATATCTGTTTTCGGGGTTTAACCTGATTGTGGTCATCGTCGGTATTTTTGCCCTAAGCCAAGCATTGAACCTTATGATTGGCAAAGACGCCGCCGCACCAGAGGCTCGCGTGACGGGTGGTTTGTTGTCGGGGTTCAAGGAAATCGCAGGCAACAAAGTCGTCACCTTGATTTCGGCTTGCTATGGCACTGTCATGGGCATCATCCCGGGTGTGGGCGAATTTGTTGCTCAGTTCTTCAGCTATTCGACAGCACGCGCCCTTTCCAAAGAACCTGCACGTTTTGGCCACGGATCGCCTGAAGGGTTGATTGCGTCCGAAACATCAAACAACGCGGTACCGGCCGCCGCGATGATTCCCTTGTTGGCGCTTGGCGTGCCGGGTGAAGCCCTGACGGCGATGATGATGGTCGTATTTTTTGATGCGGGCATTAAGCCTGGGCCGGATGTGTTCGAAAATAATCCTGACTTCTTGTTTAGCCTTTTTACCGCGTTGTTGATTATCAACGTTTTAGTTCTAATCACATTGCTGGCATTTACCAAATATATTGCTAAAATGATCTATATCCCGAACCGCTTTTTGGGCGCGTTCATCATGATTTTAGCTTTTGTTGGGGTCTACTCGATACGCAATAGCCTGCCGGATTGTGTATTTGCCATGATCTTTGGATACATTGGTTATATTTTGCGCCGCCTTGACTGGCCTCTTGTTCCGATCGTGCTTGGGCTGGTTCTGGGCTCTATAATTCTGGAACGATTGACCGCTGGTTCTGGGCAAATCAAGACCGCAATTGATCTTATCAACCGCCCCGTTTCGGGCACTTTGTTTGTGGTAATCCTAATGGTCATAGGATTTATCATTTGGACATCGATTACGAACCGACGTTCAGGATACCAAAATTGACCAATCAACGGGAGAGAAAGAATGAAAAAAATGACCCTTATTGCAGCGCTGGCTGCTACGACCGTTCTAGCGGGATCTTTACCAGCTATGGCCGAATATCCGGATGCCCCTGTGCAGTTTATCGTGCCGTGGCCCCCAGGTGACTTCGAGGATATCCTAACTCGTATGATCGCAGCTAAGATGGAAGAAATGCACGGTATTTCTGCAACTGTCGTGAATAAACCAGGTGGTGGCGATGGCCCGTTCCCCGGTGCACTTGAAGTGCTTGACGGCCCAATAGACGGCTCTGTTGTTGGATCTTTCATCCTTGATGTCCCCTTGATTGGGCCCCTGATCGACATAGGCATGGAAGAAGACAGCTTTGAACCTGTTGGGATTTTCTTGACATACCCGTTTGTTTTGGCGTCCTCCGGTGATACGCCCTATAAGTCCATGGCTGAATTGGCGGCATACGCCCAAGACAATGACGTGATCCTTGGTCACTTCGGTGAGGGCCTGACACCAACAACAGCAACATTTGCAGCTGCAAAGATGATGGGCTTTGAATATGCTGACGATGCGGCGTTCGATCTGTTGGATTGTAACACGCTAGCTGCCGGTGATGCCGACGTGATCAACACTACGCTAGCGCTGATTGAGCCGTGCTTGGGTGAACTCAACGTCTTGGCAAATATTGGTAACGCACCGATTGAGCGCCTTAGCGGGGTCGAAACCCTTGCGGCACAATCGGGCATTGCTGACATCGAATTGTGGAATGGTCTGTTTGTTAAAGCGGGCACACCACAAGACGTGATCGACGTGTTGGCAGAGGTTGCAGAAGCGGCAATGGCGACTGAAGAAGCACAGACATTGATGGCCGAAACAGGCGCGCGTGTTTACTGGCAGGACGCGGAAATCTCTGCAGCCCGCATCACCGTGGATCGTGCGACCAGCAAGAAGATGAACGCTTTACTGGGCGAATAATTAAAACTGGGGTGAGTGTCGACGTGCTCACCCCAATCTAAATGGACAAGAGACATGAAACGCATCAGACTCGGTATCTTGCAAACCAACCATGACAAAAGCGTTGAGGTAGGCGACGCTTTTCCAGACGACGCGCACCGCTTTCGTGATTTGTTTGACCAGCAAGACGATCGGTTTGAATACCGCGTTTACATGACAATTGGTGGCGAATTGCCTCAAGATTTGCATGAACAAGATGCCTTCATGATCACTGGCAGCCCACTGAGTGTTCTAGATGACCATATTTTCACTGATGACCTGATGGATTTCATTTGCCGGTGTGACGCTGCCAAAAAACCACTAATGGGGGCCTGTTTTGGGCACCAAGCCATTGCGCTGGCGTTGGGTGGTACGGTTGGTCGGTCTGATGATGGCTATAACGTTGGTATTGAAGACACTATTTTTCACGCTAAACGCCCCTGGATGACTCCAGATTACAACACCTTGCCGATGTATGTTTTTCACGAAGATCAGGTGATAACGTTGCCCCATGGCTGTGATCTTCTTGGGTCAAGCGCCAAGTGCAAAATTGCTAGCTTTGCCAAGGGTGATCACATTTTTACTACACAGGCGCATCCTGAATTTTCACACGCCTTCATGTCTCGTATTTTGGACTGCACAGAACCCCAAATGCCCGCTGATACTGCAAGAGTAGCACGCGATAGCATGAAATCCACTACTCACGGCCAGGTCTTTGGAACATGGTCTACAAACTTCTTCAAAGGAGCTTAAGATCATGCATGATGATGGATATCTCAGCCTGTTGAGCCACGATAGTTTTGTAAGTGGAGTACCGCATAAAACGTTTGCGCGTTTACGCCGCGAAGATCCAGTTCATTGGACGGATGGAGATAACGAAACTAAAGGGTTCTGGAGCCTGACGCGCCATGCTGATATCGCGTTGGCAAATAAGAAAAGTCATATCTTTAGCTCTGCCCAAGGTATCCGCCTTGAGGATCAAAGCCATGAGGAATACATGGCGAGGCGTACGTTTCAGGAAACTGACGCACCCGAACATTCAGGCGTGCGCCGGACGGTTAACCCGAACTTCGCCAAGCCAGTTGTCAGTAAATTTGAAGCCCTGATCCGTGAATTGGCGGAAGGTATCATCGATAAAGCGCTGGAAAGTGAAGAATTTGACGCGGTCGATGCGATTGCAAAGCAACTGCCGATGATGATGCTTGGTCGTATATTGGGCGTTCCTGATGAAGACCTCGACTGGTTGGTCGAAAAGGGGGACGCCTTGATTGGCAACACCGACCCCGATTTCACCCAACATGTCATCGACAAGGTCGACACCAATGCCTACCGCATGATGCCTTTTCGCAGCCCTGCCGGGGTTGAGCTTTATGACTACGCCGAAGACCTATTGAAAAATCGTCGCGCAGTCGCAGAAGACGGTATTTTGGCCAAGATGATGCAGGACGAAAACGGTCTAAAAGAACTGGATTTCAAAAACTTCTTTTGCCTTTTGGTCGCTGCTGGAAACGACACCACACGTTATTCCATCGCAATGGCGCTGAACATGCTGGCGCATGATCCGGCTATGATTGCACAGTTGCGCACAGGTAAATATTGGGACACCTGCGCGGATGAATTCATTCGCTTTGCGGCTCCCACTATGCACTTTCGCCGCACCGCGACCGAGGATTATGAATTGCACGGCAAAACGATCCGTAAAGGTGACAAGGTATTGTTATGGTTCGTATCCGGCAGCCGTGACGAAAAGATGTTTGATAGCCCAGATGACATCGATCTTGGTCGCACACCAAACCGCCACCTTGCGTTTGGCCAGGGTGGAATTCATGTTTGCCTCGGCATGCACCTTGCGAAACTCGAAGTTCGGATTGTGCTAGAAGAACTGGTCAAACGAATTGACACATTCGTTGCAACAGATGCGCCGACTTGGACTCGTTCCAATTTTATCTGTGGTGTAAAGCGTCTAAACGTGCGCGCAACGAAAGCTGTTTGAACATGAATAATATCAACCGCACTCGCGTCCTATTTAGTGACATGCTGAGTTTAGCACGCGGTAAATACGTGCCCATTGAAGTCGCCGCTGGTGGGTCTATTGGGTTTGCGCGTGGCGCGTTTGCGGTAAGTTATGACCGCGATTTACTGACTATTCCAGGATGTGGCGTCTATGACGGTTTGCCCGACATGGACCTGAAGTTGGACGAAGAGCGCCGCAAGTCGTGGCAATCTGGTACCGAAATCGCTTTAGGTGATTTGATGATTGATGACGCCCCGTTCGGATTGTGCGCACGCGGCCGGTTGCGCAGCACGGTAGATGAATGGAAGGCCATAGGGTATTCTCCCATGATTGGGCTTGAAACAGAAGCCTACCTCTTCCAACGCGACGAAGATGGCGTCTGGCGCCCGTACGACACACCCGGTGCGTTCGTGTACGGCACAGGCCCTGAAAATGATCCGCGCGGCATCATGGACGAAATCTGGGAAGTAGCTCATCGGGCTGATATCCCGATCGAAAGCATGAATGGCGAATTTGACAATGGTCAGTTTGAATTGACACTGAAATTTGATCACGCGCTCAAGGCTTGTGACGACGCGTTCCTGATGAAAGCCATGGCGCGTGAAGTGGCCCTGAAAAAGGGACTGTTGCTAACATTTCTGCCTAAACCAATTCCTGATCGTGGTGGATCTGGCTTACACGTGAACTTTAGTTTTTTCAACAAAGACGGGAAGAACCCGATTGCGCCGAACGGAAAGCTCTCTGAGCTTGCTAAACACTGCATGGCGGGCCTAATCAAACATCACGAGGCTTTGTCCGGTTTGCTTGCAACCACGGTGAACAGCTATGATCGCCTCGCGCCTGGCAGCCTCGCAGGATACTGGGCGAACTGGGCCGATGATCACCGTTTGGTCACAACCCGTTGTTCCACAAAGTCTGAAAAATCTGCGCGTTTAGAACACCGCATGGCGGATTGTGCGACCAATCCATATCAAGCCGTTACGGCTGTTTTGCAGGCGGCAAAACTGGGTTTGGTGGGCAAGATGCCATTACAACCCGCCGAGGATTTGGACGGCTTGGAAAATGTACGTGAAAAACGCCATATTCCAACAGGTTTGGACAAAGCCATGGACGCGCTGGATCGCGATGTGACATTGCGCCGTGCGGTGGGCGAGCTTTATTGCGACGCGCTGTTGTTTCTGAAACGTGATGAGTTTAACCGTCTGAATGGTAAAAGCGTGGATGATGTGCGCGATTTCTATTTGCCGTTCATTTAGTGGAAACCAGTATGACCGGCATTAAAGTCATAGGTGCGGAGCAGGTGGTGGCGCCCTTCGTTGCTAAGTAGTACGTTTGATGCGGAAACATCGATTACCATCAGCAGTGATAAACCCGTGGTCCCCTATCATTACTTGCCGTTGTCGAAGAAATACCCAATGGGTGATATGATGCCAGCGCAGCAGAACCTGCGCTATGAGGCTAAGTATTGTGATCAAAATGTTGAATTGATTACACATACATCTGTGTTAGAAATTGACCGTGATGCCAAGACAGTCACGTAGTCTGATAGCAGGCAACACACTTGGCCCAAGCTGGTGTTTGCCATTGGATTGCGCGTGCGCGAGTTGCCCGAGGCTGTCACCAAGGGGCTGCGCGGCGTTCATTATCTGCGTACGTTGGTGGGCGCTGATCTGTTCGCTTTAGTATTGCAGATGGGCAAACGCGTGCTGATCGTGAATCGTGGGTATATCGGGCTTGAGGACGTGGTAGTTTGTCCTTCCAAAGGCATGGATGTCATCCTTGTTGAAGTGGCTGAGTGAGTTTTGCAGCGTGTTGCTTGCAAGGAAACCTCTGATTGGTTCCGAACCCTCCACCGCACCCATGGCGTGACATTGCACAAGGGCCTTCGCTTATCACATTTTGAGAGCGAGGACGGTCTGCTGACGTCTGCTACTATGAGTGGTGGGTCTGTGATCGAGGCGAACACCGCTCTTGTTGGAATTGGGATTAGTCTGAACGATACGCTTGCGTGGCCTTTTGCATTAGTGGTCGCGGACGGTGTCGTCGTTGGCGCCCTTTGCCAGACGAGAGATCCGGATATCTACGTTGTAGGCGACTAGGCCGCTGACGTCACTTTTGATTTCAAATCCCTACTTTAGGGTTATTGACAAGCCTAGTATTATTTAACATGTTAAGTGAAACGGGGGGGCCATGCCACATCTGAAAATAGAATACTCAAATGGGCTCGTTGATGCGACCGAGGTGCGCCCGCTGTGTGATGGTTTGCACAAGGATATGGTCGCCTCTGATGTATTCCCTACCGCAGGCATCCGTGTGCGGGCGTTTCGTGCTGATTATGCTCTTGTTGCGGACGGCATCGCGCAGAACCAATTCGTTGCGATGACCCTAACTGTTGGGTCAGGGCGCTCGACTGATGTGTTGTGCGCTGAGGGCGATATCTTATTTGCCACTGCGCAATCCTTTTTGGCCATCCGCCTGTCGGAACCGCATTTTGCGCTTTCGCTTGAAATCAAACAAAGTAATCCAGAGTTAAGCTGGAAAGATACGCCTATTCACGCCCGTTTATCGGGTGTCTCGCAAGGATAAATGATGACTAAACTCGAGGATAACATCGCCCGTGCAAAGGGCTTTATGGCTAGTGCTGCTGAAAATGGTGTCATGAACCATATTGATGGGGCGTCCATTCCTGCAACTAGCGGCAAGACTTTTGAGATCATATCGCCTGTTGATTTGAGCGTTTTGGCGCAGGTTGCCGCAGGGGACGCTGCTGACATTGATGCGGCAGCAGTAGCGGCACAGGCTGCGTTTAAAATATGGTCTAAGACCCCTGGCTCAGAACGTCGCCGTATACTGATCAGGGTTGCCGAAGCGATTGAGGCTCGTGCAGACGAAATCGCCCTGACCGAATGCATTGATACCGGCCAAGCTCTGCGTTTTATGTCAAAGGCCGCATTACGTGGCGCTGCAAATTTCCGGTTTTTTGCGGATCAGGCACCCTCGTCTGAGGACGGCGAGGTTACCCGAACGCCCACCCAGATGAACACAACATCGCGTCGTCCTATTGGGCCAGTTGGGGTGATTACGCCTTGGAACACGCCGTTCATGCTGTCCACGTGGAAGATTGCGCCTGCACTTGCGGCGGGCTGTACTGTTGTTCACAAGCCAGCAGAATTTTCACCCATGAGCGCCAAGTTGTTGGTCGAAATCGCTGAAAGCGCGGGCCTGCCAAAAGGCGTATTAAATGTCGTCAACGGTATGGGGGAGACAGCCGGAAAAGCCCTGACAGAGAACCCTTTGATCAAGGCCATCGCATTTGTTGGCGAAAGCCAGACTGGGTCGCACATTATGCGTCAAGGGGCGGACACATTGAAGCGGGTCCACTTTGAACTGGGCGGTAAAAACCCTGTGATCGTTTTTGACGATGCTGATCTGGATCAGGCTGTAGATGCTGCGACATTCATGATTTATTCGTTGAATGGTGAACGCTGTACGTCGTCGTCGCGTTTGTTGGTTCAGGCTAACATCTATGATGATTTTTGTGCTCGTGTTGCCGAAGTCGCCCGCAACATCAAGGTTGGTCACCCGCTTGACCCTGAAACGGTTGTTGGCCCATTGATCCACCCCATTCATGAAGAAAAGGTGATGTCGTATTTTGATATAGCAACGTCCGAAGGGGCCACGATTGCCGCAGGTGGCACTAAGGTCGGCGACACGGGATGTTACATCACTCCCACGCTTTTCACCAACGCAACCAATGACATGACCATCGCTCAGGAAGAAATCTTTGGACCTGTTTTGACCGCTATCCCGTTTAACGACGAGGCAGATGCCCTACGGATTGCCAATGACACACAATACGGGCTGGCAGCCTATCTATGGACCAACGATCTGAACCGTGCGATCCGCATGACAGACGAACTTGAAGCTGGTATGATGTGGGTGAATTCAGAAAATACCCGCCATTTGCCAGCCCCCTTTGGCGGTGTAAAGGCCAGTGGAATTGGCCGCGATGGTGGAGATTGGTCATTCGATTTCTATATGGAAACGATCAACGTCAGCTTTCCGCGTGCGCCGCATAAAACACCACGCCTTGGTAGCTAAACCTGTAGACTGATTGGAAATATTTTGCCCATTCCTACCCCAACCCTTTATCCGCCGTTCAACATTATCCGTCTGAGCCATATAGAGCTTGGGGTTTCTGACCTTGCCGCGTCCAAGGCTTTTTATGTCGATATGCTTGGAATGCAGATCACAGAAGAAACATCTGATGCGTTATACCTACGCGCCATGGAAGAACGTGGCCACCATTCTGTAATCTTGCAAAAAGGCGACGTTAACGTGCGGGTTCTGGGATTTAAAGTGTTTGCTGAGCAAGAGCTGGACAAGGCACACGATTGGTTCACGGCCAAAGGGCACAAGGTCGCCTGGGTCGAGCGCCCGTTTCAGGGCCGCACCTTGCAAACGCATGATACATTTGGCATTCCGATAGAGTTCTACTTCCAGATGAAACGGTTGGAGCCTATCCACCAAAAATACACATTATATAATGGCGTAAAGCCGCTGCGCATCGATCACTTCAACTGCTTTGTCCCCGATGTTGACCAGGCGGTAGCATTCTGGGATCAAATGGGGTTCCGAGTTACTGAATACACTGAGGACGAAGAGAGTGGCAAACTTTGGGCGGCATGGCTGCATCGCAAAGGTGGCGTGCACGATATTGCGTTTACGAACGGAACTGGACCACGTTTGCACCACCTTGCGTTCTGGGTGCCAACACCACTTAATATCATCGACTTGCTCGATTTGATGGCGACTACCGGTTATGTTACAAACATTGAACGTGGACCAGGGCGTCATGGGATTTCTAACGCTTTTTTCCTTTACATACTGGATCCTGATGGCCACAGAACTGAGATTTATTGTTCTGATTACCAGACGGTTGACCCTGATTTAGAAGCAATAAAATGGGATTTGCAAGACCCGCAGCGCCAGACCCTTTGGGGGGCAAAAGCGCCTGAAAGTTGGTTCAAACACGGGTCGTTGTTTAAGGATGTTGACGTATTGGACAGCGATATTAAAGCCTCACCGATTATTGCTCCATGATTGAACGGAACCTCAAAAATTCTGACCAGATGGATGAAGCGGTTTCCGTTGGAGTGTGCTGGATTACTTGGAATGGAGCGGAGATTATGATAAAAAAACCTGCGACGCGTGCCGCCATTGCGCATGTGCCGGTTCTTGGTGCGGATGAAATATTTGAGGCGATAGATGTTGTTCATAACGCGCAAAAGGCATCGGGCGCATACACAACCAAAGACTGCAGTGATGTCCTTCGCCGCTGGAAAAAACCATGAACTGGGATGAATATGCACATTGGGGCAGGCATATTGCGGATTGGGGCGCAGATTATCACAAAAATCTGCGCGATCGCCCCGTGCGTGCGCAAACTGCGGTTGGTGATATTGCGGCCCAGTTGCCGACAGCACCGCCAGAAATGGGCGAGGGAATGGACGCGATCCTTGCGGACTTTGATGCCATCTTGATGCCCGGTATGACCCATTGGCAGCATCCGCGTTTTTTTGCATACTTTCCTGCCAATGCCACGCCACCGTCCATGTTGGCAGAACAGTTAGTGAATACCGTGGCTGCTCAATGTATGCTGTGGCAGACATCACCTGCCGCCACTGAGGTTGAGGGCGTAATGGTGAATTGGTTACGTCAAGCACTTGGTTTAGCGGATGTGTTTACTGGAGTGATTCAGGACAGCGCGTCTTCCGCTACACTGTCCGCGGTGCTGACCATGCGTGAACGTGCGACGGGGTATACTGGCAATCGTGATGGGCTGGCAGATAAAGGCCACTTACGGATTTACTGTTCTGATCAGGTTCACTCGTCGATTGACCGTGCTTGTTGGGTGGCGGGCATCGGGCAGGGGAATTTGGTCAAAATTCCCACACGAGGCGCGCGCTTTGGGATGGATGTCGCCGCACTAGATCACGCGATCAAGAATGATATTGCGGCTGGACACACACCCGCCGGTATTATCGCAATAACTGGCGGTACGGGTATAGGTGCCTCTGATGATTTGGGGCCGGTATTGGCTGTTGCCAAGTCCTATAATCTTTACACTCACCTTGATGCTGCATGGGCCGGGTCGGCGATGATCTGCCCTGAAATCCATGCTGAATTCTGGGCTGACGTCGATGGGTTCGATAGTATTGTCTTTAACCCGCACAAATGGCTTGGGGCACAGTTTGATTGCTCAGTACAATTCCTACGGGATGCGACGCCGCAGCTAAATACCCTGAAGATCGAGCCTGAATACTTAAAAACGACGGGCAAGGCGGTTACGAATTATTCTGAATGGACTATCCCTTTGGGGCGACGGTTCCGTGCATTGAAGATCTGGTTTCTATTGCGCTCTTACGGGCTCGATGGGTTGCGAGAACGTATCCGTAATCATATAGATTGGGCCGCTGAGCTGTGCGAAGCAATTCGTTTGTTGGGCGGGTTTGAGATTGTGACAGAACCAATTCTTAGCCTATTTTCATTTAGGTGCCCTGGCGATGACGCTATGCAGCAACATCTGGTTGATACGATCAATGATGATGGGCGGATTTACCTGACGCAAGGCGCGTTTCAGGGGCAAAAGGTGATACGGTTTCAAGTGGGCCAATTCGATACAACACGCCAGGATGTGATGATAGCTCACGCTGTCATCAGTGAAATTTGGGAGAAAATTCAATGAAATACGCGACATACACGGCAGTAGGTCAAACACATTACGGTGCTGTCACTGACGATGGTATGATTGCGCTGGATGGTAATTTCCCGGAGTGGCCAACGTTGCTGGATGTGGTTCAGGCAGGAGGGTTTGATGCCTTGGCGCAGGCGGCGGAAGCTAAGGCGGTCACGCATACGGATTTTGAATTTGAAATGGTGCTCCCAAACGCACCACGCATCTTGTGCGTAGGTGTAAACTTTCCTGACCGCAATGCTGAATATAAAGACGGATCCGAGCAGCCTAAATACATGTCGCTGTTTCCACGTTTCGCCAGTGGGTTCACTGGCCATAATCGCCCGCTTGTCCGCCCACCCGAAAATGAAACACTAGATTATGAAGGCGAGGTTGCGATTATCATTGGCAGGGCTGGTCGCCGCATTTTGCAGGCTGATGCCTACGACCATATTGCCGCGCTGACACTTTGCAACGAAGGGACGATCCGTGATTGGGTGCGTCATGCAAAGTTCAACGTCACGCAAGGTAAGAACTGGGATAATTCCGGCGCGATTGGTCCCTGGTTGGTCCCATTTACTGCTGCCAGCCAGCTTGACGACGCGCGCATCATCACGCGCGTTAACGGAGAGGTGCGCCAAGACGACGTTTTGTCCCGTATGATGCACCCCATCCGTCGGGAAATTGAATATATCTCTACATTTATGACGTTGCGTCCTGGCGACATCATCGTCACAGGGACGCCGACGGGGTCGGGTGCGCGCCTTGATCCGCCGCAATACCTCAAGCCTGGTGATGTGGTCGAGGTTGAGGTCAACGGCATCGGCACCTTACGAAACACAGTCGTGGATGAAGTAGTATGACACCGCAAGATCATGCTCAAACTGCTACCAAACTGCTAGCCGCCGAGAAATCTGGCAAACAGATTGGTCTGTTGACCAAGGACCATCCCAAGATGACGATGGATGATGCATACGCAGTCCAAAATGCTATTTATCGTGCAAAGCTTGCCAAGGGGCGAAATGTGATCGGTTGGAAGATCGGGCTGACGTCAAAGGCGATGCAATACGCGCTGAATATCAACATCCCTGACAGTGGTATATTGTTTGATGATATGCTGTTTGAACATGGTGCGCTTGTGCGCAAGGGGCGGTTTATTCAGCCCCGCATTGAGGCTGAAATTGCATTCATTCTTAAGGCACCTTTAGGCGGTGTAGACGTGACCTGTGCAGATGTAATTAAGGCTACGGATTATGTTGCTCCTTCAATAGAAATTCTTGATACGCGGATTTTGCGGGTAGACCCTGAGACAGGTGCTACGCGAAAGGTTTTCGATACTATTAGTGATAATGCTGCCAATGCGGGCGTTGTCTTGGGATTACAAAAACATCCTATTGATGCGTTTGATCTGCGTTGGGTCGGTGCGATTACTTTGCGAAATGGCAAGGTCGAAGAAACTGGCCTTGGGGCAGGGGTGCTGAACAATCCGATTGAAAGCGTCGTCTGGCTCGCCCGTCGCATGGCCCAATACGGCCAGAGCATCCAACCGGGGCAGATCATTCTGTCGGGTAGCTTTATCCGCCCTGTTGAATGTCCTTCTGGGACGCACATCACAGCGGATTTTGGCAGCTTTGGTCACGTCGACATTTCATTTTCTTGATGGACAGCCATCTCAACCTAGCTAATGCACATAAGCGACAT
>CESU01018011.1_pt1 | contig 21222 bp, 19 predicted proteins | sample 531141 | NCBI WGS metagenome assembly CESU01 (sample SAMEA2621401, study PRJEB7988) | marine metagenome | isolation source: saline water (ENVO:00002010), including
TTACTTATAACATCCGTATCGTATATCTTTTTAAGTGGTTCTTCTCTAACTCGTATTAGTTTGAACCCTTCTTCAAATAGCATTTCAGATTTAAGCGAGTATATCAATTATGGTTTAAAACTGATTCAAAATTTAGAAACGTTTTTTGAGAATAGTGATGTGCTTATCAAGAATAAGTTAATGAGTTCGATATTTGAAGATAAAATAGAATTTGATGGCGTAAAGTATCGAACCCCAAAATTTAAAGATGGTTTTGAGTTTATATACCAGAAAATCAATGAGTTAGAAGGTCTTAAAAAAGAAAAGGGAAACAGCTTTTCAGATGTCTCCCGTTTAGTACTCAAGGTGGGAATCGAACCCACACGACCGAAGTCACTGGATTTTGAATCCAGCGCGTCTACCAATTCCGCCACTTGAGCATTTTTATTGGAATGCAAAACTATAAAATTAATTCTGTTAATAACAAAAAATAGTCACTTATATCCTTTTCCAGTTCAAATAAAGTTATAAATTTGCAGCTCGCTTTAAAATTAGTTTAAAGCTCTCAAAAACAGAATACTATAATGTCAATTACAAATTTACCTCCCAAAATTTTTGCTTGTACCAATTCTATGGTACTTGGAAAAAACATCGCTGCCGCATATGGTGTTGATTTGGGAAATGTAATCACATCAACTTATAGTGATGGGGAATTTCAGCCTTCTTACGAAGAATCCATTAGAGGCAAACGAATTTTCGTAATTGCTTCTACTAATCCGGGACCTGAAAACTTAATGGAACTACTGCTTATGTTGGATGCAGCCAAGCGCGCCTCAGCAAGACATATTACAGCTGTGATCCCTTATTTTGGTTGGGCCAGACAAGATCGAAAAGATAAACCTAGAGTTCCTATAGCAGCAAAGTTAGTAGCTAAAATGTTGGAGACAGCTGGTGCTACTCGTATCATAACTATGGATTTACATGCTGATCAAATTCAAGGCTTTTTTGAAAGACCTGTCGATCATATGTTTGCATCTACAATCTTTTTACCATACTTGCAGAGTTTAAATTTAGACAATTTAACAATAGCATCGCCTGATATGGGCGGTTCAAAAAGAGCATACGCTTATTCAAAAGCATTAAAAAGTGATGTTGTAATATGTTATAAGCAACGGGCTAAGGCTAATGTGATTTCTCACATGGAACTTATAGGAGAGGTAACAGGTAAAAATGTTGTACTCGTAGATGACATGGTTGATACTGCCGGTACCCTCACAAAAGCTGCTGATCTTATGATGGAACGCGGCGCTTTGAGTGTAAGAGCCATTTGTACACATCCTATTTTATCAGGAAATGCTTATGAGCGTATTGAAAATTCTAAACTAGAAGAATTGATAACAACAGACTCTATTACAGTCTCACAAAAATCTTCTAAAATTAGAGTCCTGAGCTGCGCAGATTTATTTGCTGATGTAATGAAAAAAGTACACCAAAATGAATCTATTAGCTCAAATTTTATAATGTAAATAACTAAATAATTAATACATACAAATGAAATCAATTACAATTAATGGATCGAAAAGAGAAAGCGTGGGCAAAAAATCAACAAAAGCCTTACGTAATGCTGGACAGGTACCTTGCGTTATATACGGAGGAGATAACCCAATACATTTCTCAGCAGAAGAATTGGCATTCTCTAAATTAGTATATACACCCAATGCTCACACCGTTGTGATTGCTTTAGGAAGTGATACTCTAAATGCTGTTTTACAAGACATTCAGTTTCACCCGGTGACAGACCGTATTTTACACGTAGATTTTTATCAATTATATGACGATAAAGAAATCGCAATGGATATTCCAGTGCATGTTATTGGGAAATCTTTAGGAGTTGCTAATGGTGGATCCCTAAGAAGAAATAAACGTAAACTTAGAGTAAAAGCCTTACCATCTAACTTACCAGATTTTATTGAAGCTGATGTAACACCACTAAAAATTGGTGGGAAGCTTTATATAACAGAGTTAGAAAATGAAAGCTACAAGTTTTTACATCCAGACAATACGGTAGTATGTCAGGTCAAACGTTCTAGAGTTTCTATTGACGAATTAGAAGAAGAAGAAGAAGAAAATGCAGAAGGTGCTGCACCAGCAGAAGGTACTGCTCCAGCGGAAGGCGCTTCTGCTCCCGCAGATTCGTAAACTGATATTTAACTCATTATTTTAGAAAGCGTTCTGTTATTCAGAATGCTTTTTTTATTTTTACATTATGTTTAATTGGATATTTAGAAATAAACTTAAGTCAAATAACGAAGTTGAGATGTCAAAAAAATACTTGATTGTTGGGTTGGGAAATATCGGTCTCGACTATATAAGCACCCGCCATAATATTGGCTTTAAGGTAGTGGAGAAAATGGCAGAGCTTAACGGCGCAGTTTTCGAGACCAAAAAGCTAGGAGACCTGGCAAAGTTTCGATTTAAGGGACGTATTTTTATTATCTTAAAACCAAATACTTTTATGAACCTAAGCGGTAAAGCAGTAAAATATTGGCTTGAAAAAGAAATAATTCCACAAGAAAATTTACTTGTTATCACAGACGATCTTAACTTACCTTTTGGAAGCTTACGTCTCAAAACGAAGGGTAGCGATGGAGGTCACAATGGTCTTAAGGATATTCAGGATAAATTAAACACAAGTCAATATAACAGACTCCGCTTTGGAATTAGTGATGAGTTTTCCAAAGGCAGACAAGTCGACTATGTGCTTGGTGAGTGGACAGCGGAGGAGTCTGAAAAATTAAAAGAGCGACTAGAGCAATGTACTAAGCTAGTCAAAAGCTTTGTCATGGCTGGGATAAACAATACAATGAACACATATAATAACAAATAAAAAGACTAAAACTTTTTTGTTAAAAACTAAGTAATGACATATTATCATTAAGATTTAAATTAATTGATCTAAAAAAAATAAAAACCAGTACTCTTAATGTCTTCGCCTTTTTTATCTTTGTTTATTTATATTTTCAATTCAAAACGACCATTCTGAAAATCAAATCTGCTTCTGATTACGATCAAATTAAGGAATCCATTGTGACAATAGGAACTTTTGATGGCGTTCATTTAGGTCATCAAAAAATAATAAATCAACTTGTAGGAATTGCAAAAGCAGATCAGCTTCAAGCGCTGGTATTGACTTTTTTTCCTCACCCACGAATGATTGTCCAGGAAGATACATCTATTAAACTTATTAATACGATAGACGAAAAGGCAAGTCTAATGCAAAACCTTGGGGTTGATCATTTAGTAATTAAAGCTTTTACTAAAGACTTTTCTAGATTATCGGCTCTGGAGTACGTAAGAGATGTGTTAGTAAATAAACTTCACATAAAGCATATTATTGTTGGATATGACCATCATTTTGGGCGTAATCGCACGGCCAATATTAATGACCTTAAAGAGTTTGGAGCATTTTATGGTTTTAAAGTTACCGAAATTGATGCGCATGAAGTAGGGGATGTTGCTGTAAGCTCTACTAAAATAAGATTGGCATTAGAAAATGGTGATATTTCAAAAGCAAACCAATTTTTGGGGTATAATTTTATGCTTACTGGCTTAGTTGTAAAAGGTCGTGGCTTGGGTAAAACTATTCAATTTCCCACTGCCAATTTACAAATTGAGGCGACCTATAAATTAATTCCAAAAAAGGGAGTTTATCTTGTGCAATCGTTCATAGATGCTCAATTAGTTTATGGAATGATGAATATCGGAACCAATCCTACCATTAGTAGTTCAGAAGAAGTTTCGATTGAAGTCTTTTTATTTAATTTTAACCAATCGCTTTATGGTCAATTGTTAACGGTCCAATTATTAGATAGGATTCGTGGAGAAATTAAATTCCCTGGACTGCAAGAATTAAAATTACAACTTGAATCTGACCGCCAAGCGGCTTTTAATAAAATTGAGCTATTAAATCAAAACTAATTCGATTTAGAACTAAAACCAATTCTTGTTTTGTTCTAAATGATTAAATTTACCTTTTAAAACAATTATCATGTTACAAGTATCTTACATAAGAGAACACCAAGCGGAAGTTATTGAACGCCTGAGTAAACGTACTAATGAAGCTAATTCATTAATTGAAACGGTTTTAAAACTAGATGAAACGCGTAGGGGACTTCAGACTAAAGTTGATGTTATTTCATCTGAATTGAATATCATTTCTAATGAAATTGGCGAGTTCTTCAAGACAGGACAAGTCCAAAAGGCAAATGATTTTAAACAAAAGACTACTGATTTAAAAAATACAAAAGTAAGACTCTCGGAAGAATTAAACTTATCCTCAGATTCGCTACAGGCACTTTTATATAAGATTCCAAATCTTCCAAATGCTATTGTTCCAAAAGGGTTGACAGAAGATGATAATGAGGAAATATTTAGTTCAGGAATCATTCCTACCCTTTCTGAATCCGCCACCCCACACTGGGAGCTAGCTAAAAAATATGATATCATAGACTTTGATCTTGGAAACAAAATAACAGGAGCTGGTTTTCCTGTTTATAAAGGAAAGGGTGCTCGTTTACAACGTGCATTAATTAATTATTTTCTTGATAAAAATACCGCTGCAGGGTATAATGAAATTCAAGTGCCTCATTTAGTAAATGAAGCTTCCGGATTTGGAACAGGTCAATTGCCAGACAAAGAAGGGCAGATGTATCACGTAGTTGAAGACAACTTATATTTGATTCCAACGGCCGAAGTGCCAGCGACTAATATTTTTAGAGATGTTTTATTACAACAAAGTGAACTTCCTAAAACTCTAACGGCTTATACGCCTTGTTTTCGACGTGAAGCAGGCAGTTATGGTGCACATGTTCGTGGCTTGAACAGACTGCATCAGTTTGATAAAGTAGAAATCTTAAGAGTAGAACATCCATCCAGTTCTTATGCTGCTTTGGATGGCATGGTAGAACATATAAAATCAATTTTAGAAGAATTAAAATTACCATATCGAATTCTTAAACTATGTGCTGGAGATTTAGGGTTTACCGCTGCACTGACTTATGATTTTGAGGTATTTTCAACCGCTCAAGCCCGCTGGCTAGAAGTTTCCTCAGTTTCTAATTTTGAGACATTTCAAGCCAATCGATTGAAGCTACGTTTTAAAAATTCAGATGGTAAATCTGAACTAGCACATACCTTGAACGGAAGTTCGTTAGCACTTCCACGTGTGTTGGCAGGGATCTTAGAGAATTACCAAACCGATGAAGGCATTAAAATTCCTGAGGTTTTAATTCCTTACACCGGATTTTCGATCATAAAATAATAAGTTTATTAATATGTTTTCAAAAATCACCAGATGAAACATTTAGTAATCCTATTTATTAGTCTTTTTTGCTTGGTATCTTTTGCTCAAGTTGATCCTGCATTAGCAAAAGAATATTACCAAAAAGGTGATTTTGAAAAGGCATTGGTGCTTTACAAAAAATTACTTAAAACTTCACGATCCAGTCCCGATTACACCCTTAAAGTAATTGAGTGCCACCAGCAACTCAATCAACTAAAAGCCGCAAAAGAATATATTGAAACACAGATACTACAGTCATGGCATCCACAGTTTTTGGTTGAATTAGGCTATAATTACCAACTTCAAAAAAAACCGAAATTAGCATCGTCAAACTATGACCAAGCTTTGTTGATTATTGAACAGCAGCCTGAATACGTATACGGAGTTGGACAACGATTTGAATCCCATTCCTTACTGAATCAAGCGATTCAAGCCTATGAAATTGGCTTAGCTGTTGCACCTAATGCAGCTTATTATTATCAGCTTGCAGGTTTATACGCTGCCCAACAAAATATAGAAAAAATGATGGAACGGTACTTGGATTATGTTCAAACAAGCCCTCCCTACATGAATCAAATTATGAGGTTGCTCGCGGATTATATCTCCGAGGACTCCAGAAAGCCTTATAATCAGCTATTTAAAAAAGTCCTACTCAAAAAACTACAAGCTGCCCCAGACCCTTTATGGAATCAATGGTTAGGTTGGTTATATGTTCAACAAAATGAGTTTTCAAAAGCCTTTATTCAAGAAAAAGCAGTGTATAGACGTAGCCCTAAATCATTCCAAGGGCTTATTAATCTTGCTGTCTTAGCAAATGAACAAAATGCCTATGAGATAGCTCTTAACATTTTTGAGTTTATTATTCAGAACGCAACTGATACTCGATTACTTATTTTAGCCAACTGTAAACTTTTGGAACTTCAGCTCGAAATCGCGAAAGATTCAAAAATTTATCCAGAAATAAACGCATCTTATGTAGAGTTGCTGGATCGCTATAAACTGGGTCAGCAGAGTATAGAGCTTCAATTGTCATACGCACAATTTTTGGCGTTTTATGACAATAAACTTGATACCGCTTCCACATTTTTAAAAATAGCTTTGAAAGAAAATTTACCAGCTTTGACAGCTGCTAAATTAAAAATGATGCTTGCGGATGTGTTTGTGGCTCAAAACAAATTTAATCAAGCATTACTATACTATACCCAAATTCAGTTAGCTGTTAAAAACAGTCCTTTAGCACAACAAGCGCGTTTTAAAGTTGCTAAAACTAGCTATTACAAAGGGGATTTTGATTGGGCTGAAACTCAATTAAAAGTTCTTAAGTCTTCAACATCTCAACTCATAGCTAATGATGCATTGGAGCTAAAGTTGTTAATTACAGACCATAAAGCAATTGACTCACTTTATACCGCTTTAAAGCGATATGCCAAAGCAGATTTATTAATGACTCAGAAAAAACCAAAAGAAGCAATCTTGGTTTTAGATTCTATTCTCGAAAACCACAAAGCAGATCCAATTATTGATCAAGTTTTATTGTTTCAAGCCCACGTCTATGAGTCGCAAAAACAATATGTGAAAGCAGCTTCTAATTATTTACTAATTATAAAAAACCATAAAGAAGAGATTCTAATTGATGATGCCTATTTTTACTTGGCAGAGCTCTACCGAACACAGTTAGAAGATTCAGAAAAAGCACAGCATAATTATGAATCTATTATCTTTAATCATGAAGACAGTATTCATTTTGTAGAGGCCCGCCGTCAGTATCGAATATTAAGAGGTGATCTAATTAATTAATCCCAACATATTAACCAATGATAATTTACAACGTAACTGCTAATGTAGATGATAGTATTCATGAAAAATGGCTTGTGTGGATTCAGCAACATATTCCAAAAGTTCTTTCCACGGGCTTATTTTTAAAGGCAACGTTTACTAAAGTTTTGGTAGAAGAATCCATGGGTGGGCTAACGTACTCAATCCAGTATTTAGCTTCTTCAAAAGAATCATTAGACTCCTTTTATAAAGTCCATGCCTCGGAGTTTCAAGCAGAAGAATCACGCCTTTTTTCAGATAAGATGCTGGTATTTAGGACTGAATTAGAATGGATTGATGAATATACTGTAACCCCACAATAGATGACTGTAAAAGCAAAAAAATTCTTAGGACAACACTTTCTTAATGACGAATCTATCGCCAAGCAAATTGCAGACACTCTAAGTTTAAAGGGATATAAGCAAGTACTCGAAATTGGGCCTGGAATGGGTGTGCTAACTAAGTATATTATTAAAAAACCAGTCATTACACATGTGATTGAAATTGACCCAGAATCTGTAGAATACTTACAGGCAAATTTTCTAAACTTAGCAACTAGAATTATAAAAAAAGACGTTTTAAAGTATGATTTTAGCGAGGCATTTGGATCTGAATCTTTTGCAGTTATTGGCAACTTTCCTTATAATATATCCACTCAAATCGTATTTAAAACACTAGAAAACAGACACCAAATACCAGAATTTTCTGGCATGTTTCAAAAGGAAGTAGCTCAACGAATTTGCGAAAAAGAAGGTAGTAAAGTATATGGAATTTTATCGGTATTAGTTCAAGCTTTTTATGAGACTGAGTACTTATTTACAGTTCCGCCCTCAGTATTTATTCCTCCTCCAAAAGTTGAATCAGGGGTTTTGAGATTGACCAGAAAAATCGATTATTCTCTGCCATGTGATGAAAAATTATTTTTCAAAGTTGTGAAATCTGCATTTCAACAACGGCGTAAGACTCTGAGAAATAGCTTAAAAACCTATAATTTGTCGGATAATTTAAAAGCAAATACTATCTTTGACAAAAGACCTGAACAACTCAGTGTTAAAGCGTTTATAGAACTTACAACAGCAATAGAAACCGATCATTAAACCTTTTAATTTTGAAAGAAACTAAGCACCATATCCCTTTTGAGATCACTGAGTCCTTAATTGTAGGTCTTAAAGTGTTGATTGATTCTAATGACGACAATGCTATTTTAGCGCTGTTAAAAGATGTGCATTACGCTGATATTGCTGATCTGTTAGATGATCTATCCTTAGATCAAGCCACTTATGTTATTAAGCTTTTAGATAGTGAAACAACAGCTGATATTTTGGCTGAACTTGAAGATGACGTTCGTGAAAAAGTATTACAAAATTTATCGATTAAGGAGATTGTTGAAGAAATTCAAGAGCTTGATTCTGATGATGCAGCAGATTTACTAGCAGACTTATCTCCAGACCGTAAACAAAAAGTGATCGCCCAAATGGACGATAAGGACCTCGTTGCCGATGTTCAGGAACTTTTAACTTATGCTGAAGATACTGCAGGAGGACTGATGGCTAAAGAATTAGTGAAGGTATATGAAACATGGACTGTGGCCGGCTGTTTAAGAAAAATTCGTGCACAAGCCAAAGATGTCAAACGAGTACATTCTATCTATGTAGTAAATAAAGAAGAGAAATTAATTGGAAGACTGTCATTAAAAGATCTTTTAATTGCCAATAACGAAATAAAAATAATCGACATCTATATTCCTAAAGTGGACTCTGTTCATGTAGATGAGGATGCAGAAGAAGTGGCCAAGTTAATGGCTAAATATGATTTAGAAGCCATCCCTGTTATTAATGATAATAAAGTTCTTTTGGGTCGTATTACCATTGACGATATTGTAGATGTTATCATTGAAGAGGCTGAAAAAGATTATCAACTAGCTGCCGGTATTACACAAGACGTCGATGCAGAAGATAGCATTCTCGCCCTAACACGCGCTCGTTTGCCCTGGTTATTTCTAGGTCTTTTGGGTGGCGTTGGTGCAGCCGTTATTATGGGTGGTTTTGAAACGATTATTGAAGACTTCCCAATGATTTTATTATTCACCCCACTTATTGCTGCCATGGCAGGAAATGTAGGCGTTCAGTCTTCGGCTATTATCGTGCAAGGTTTGGCCAACGATGAGGTTAGAGGGAGCGTTAACAACCGACTTATTAAAGAAATGTTTTTGGCGGCCTTAAATGGCATCATACTAGCCTTGTTTTTATTTGTATTCATATTGGCTTGGAAGCAAGATTTTGGAACAGCCTTAGCGATCTCATTATCGTTAGTGGTAGTTATTATAGTTGCAGGGATTATAGGAACGTTTATACCGTTATCCCTGCATAAAAAAGGAATAGACCCAGCCATTGCTACGGGGCCATTTATAACGACTTGTAATGATATCTTTGGAATATTAATTTACTTCTCAATTGCAAAATTCATCTTAAATATTTAAGATGAAGATTTTGCATCTTGATAGTAATCACCCTTTACTTATAGAACAATTAACTGGTTTAGGACACAATAATCATGAAGATTATAAGAGCTCTAAAGAAGCGATTGAAGCTGAGATTCACTTGTACGATGGTCTTATTATTCGCAGTCGATTTCGTATAGATGCTGGGTTTTTAGACAAAGCAACCCAGCTTAAATTTATAGGTCGTGTTGGTGCAGGATTAGAGAATATTGATGCCGACCATGCACACGCTAACGGAGTACATCTCATATCTGCACCCGAAGGCAACCAAAACGCAGTTGGAGAACACGCCTTAGGGATGCTACTTTCTCTGCTTAACAAGCTTACTATTTCAGATCGTGAAGTAAGGGAAGGCATCTGGCAACGGGAATCCAATCGCGGGAATGAACTGGATGGAAAAACAATCGGAATTATAGGGTATGGAAATATGGGTAAATCGTTTTCAAAAAAGTTACGAGGCTTTGATGTAGATGTAATTTACTATGATATCAAATCAAATGTGGGTGATGAAAACGCGAAGCAAGTCTCACTTGAAGTTCTTCAAGAAAAGGCTCAGATTTTGAGTTTGCATGTCCCGCAAACTGCTGCCACCAATAAAATGGTAAACGCCGACTTTATAACTTCTTTTAAACATCCCTTTTGGTTGTTAAACACGGCGCGAGGCAATTGCGTAGTCATAAGTGACCTAGTCAAAGCTTTAGAATCCAAAAAAATATTAGGTGCTGGCTTGGATGTTATGGAGTATGAAAAATCCTCTTTTGAGACTATTTTTTCAAATAAAATACCACAAGCATTCAGTAGCTTGCTTAAAGCTAATAATGTGATTTTTTCTCCACATGTAGCTGGTTGGACTATTGAAAGTCATCGAAAACTAGCACAAACAATTGTTGATAAGATCAAGTTCCAATTTCATTAAAAAAAATACTTAACAATTTAGTAACTCCCTTAGTAATTAAATAAAGTATAATTGTATGTGATTTTTACGTAGTTAAGTTTAAAAGAAGCCTACTGTGGTTTAGGGAATAATTATTATGAAAAACATACTCGTTTTATGTACAGGAAACTCATGTCGAAGCCAAATGGCGCATGGGTATTTAAATCAATTTGCAGCTAATGTTGCAAACATTTACAGTGCGGGTATTGAAACGCATGGCATTAATTCTGGGGCCATAGCTATTATGAAGGAAGATAGCATTGACATCTCTCATCATACGTCCAGCCACATTGATGACTACTCGTTTATTGATTTTGATTTCATCATCACGGTTTGTGATCATGCCAAAGAAAACTGTCCCTTCATAGCTAACTCTAGTGCAGTTCGTTTGCACAATGACTTTTATGACCCGTCTAAATTGATTGGAACAGAGCAAGAAAAACACGCAGCTTTTTTAAAATCGCGCACAGAAATTAAAGATTATATGAAAGCGTTTGTCAAGGAACATTTTTAGTTAACATATAATAAATTTTCTTAAGTTATTTTATAGCTGAATTATTTCTCAATTTAAGAGCCAACTTAGGTAAATTATTTCCCTTAAATTAAAAGAATTAGGTTGTAATAATTTGCATGATCTCAGGAGAAATCTGCTTCAAAAGGATTTCTTTTCCATTTTCCATTTCCTTTACAGCTGCTTCATTATGATGACGAACTGTATATAGTTTTACACCTTGATGGGATTTTACTTTGTACTTCGCTTTTAAATGCAACAGTAAACTATCCAAATTATTGTAATTATTTTCTACACAGACGGAAAAACTAATAGCTGAATTTTGAATCATGCTTACTTTCATTTTATAATCATGAAGTAATCCAAAGATATGGCGGATGTTATCTTCTACAATGTATGAAAAATCTAAAGATGACAGTGAGATTAAAATTTGGTTCTGTTTTAATATGTAACAAGGAGATTTAGGGGTTAATTCAAGGTCTTTTCCAACTATGGTGCCTTTGTTTTCAGGATTTAAAAAGGACTTAACCAGTAATGGGATTTCTTTACGTTGTAACGGTTGAAGTGTTTTTGGATGAATTACGGAGGCGCCGTAATAGGATAACTCTATGGCTTCAGTATAAGAAATTTGGCTCAATAGCTCTGCATTTTCAAAATAACGAGGATCAGCGTTTAAGATACCAGGAACATCTTTCCAAATTGTGACAGATTTGGCATTTAGACAGAATGCAAATATCGCAGCAGTATAATCACTTCCTTCTCTTCCTAGTGTAGTTGTAAAATTATTGGAGTTACTAGCGATAAACCCTTGAGTTATATTTAACTTTGAAGTATCTACTTTTTCCGAGATTAATTCCTGAGTTTTACTCCATGACACTCTTGCATTTCTGTAATAATCATCAGTTTTTATGAAGTTTCTTACATCTAGCCAAGAGTTTGTTAAACCAATGGTATTCAAATAATGACTAATTATGTTTGTTGAAATTAGTTCTCCAAATCCTATTACTTGATCATAAACAAAATTATAGTTAGGCGACTTATTATTATCAAAAAACTGTAAAAGCTCTTGAAACAAGTTGTCTATGTTTTCAAAAACATTATGTCCTTCGTCGTCAAATAAGTCAAGAATAATATTGTTATGATACTTTTTAACCTCTTGAATCGAGTAGTGAAGTTCGTGTTTAACATCAAAATAGTTTGAAACAACTTTTTCCATTGCATTGGTAGTTTTCCCCATTGCAGATACAATAATAAGTGTGTTTTTAGAGCCAACAGATTTTAGAACCCTTGCTATATTCCTAACGCTTTCAGCATCTTTAACCGAGGCTCCTCCAAATTTAAATATTTGCATCACTTTATTTTTGAAATATAGTTTTTAATTCCATCGGCATCTAACTGAACAATATTCCAGTCTCGCATAACCCGTGCTCCTTTTCTTTCATAGAAGTCAATAGCCGGATTATTCCAATCAATTACTTCCCAGCAAATACGTTTTACACCCATTTCAGCTCCATTTAGAATCACCTGATCTAATAAGGCAGATCCCACTCCGTATCCACGCATATTTTCTGAAACAATCAAGTCCTCAAGATGTAAAACAGTTCCTTTCCATGTTGAAAATCGCGTATATGTCAAGGCAATACCAATTACTTTTCGATTAGCTTCAGCTACAAAACAATCAAATTCTGGATTGTTTCCAAACCCTTTCTTTTTTAATTCGGCTTCTGTGACATCCACAGCATTAGGCTCTTTTTCAAATACTGCAAGTTCGTTAATCAATTTTAATACTTGCAACATATCTTTAGTATTAGCTTTACGGATTTTATAGTTCATATGTCTATTTTACATACTCCAAATATACTCAAAAGCCTTTTAATTTTGTCTAATAAAAAAGTTACGAAAACGTTGTAGTTGTGTAAAAAATAAGATATTTGCATAAATATCCATATATGTCTCGTAAACACCAAACCCTAGGCGAATTTATTATTGAAAATCAATCTTCTTTCAAGTACACTTCTGGTGAATTATCCAGGTTGATTAATTCCATCCGACTGGCAGCTAAAGTTGTTAATTATGAAGTAAATAAAGCTGGTTTGGTAGACGTTTTAGGGGCTGCGGGTGAGTCTAATATTCAGGGAGAAGAGCAGCAAAAACTAGATGTTTATGCCAATGAAAAGTTTATTCAAACTTTAGTTAATCGAAATATAGTTTGCGGGATTGCAAGTGAAGAAGAAGAAGATTTTATTTCTATTAACAGCTCTGATAAAAATCATCAAAATAAATATGTCGTTCTGATAGACCCCTTGGATGGGTCTTCCAATATTGATGTGAATGTTTCAGTTGGAACCATTTTTTCAATATATAGACGAGTTACACCCCTTGGCTCCCCTGTTCAAATCGAGGATTTTCTGCAAAAAGGAATCGAACAAGTCGCAGCAGGATATATTATATATGGAACCTCTACTATGCTAGTTTATACCACAGGTGATGGTGTTAATGGATTTACACTAAGTCCTGCAATTGGCACCTTTTACTTATCCCACCCTCAAATTAAGTTTCCTAGAGAAGGTATTATTTATTCGGTCAATGAAGGGAATTATGTTCACTTTCCACAAGGCATAAAAAACTATATTAAATACTGTCAAATGGAGGAAGGTAATCGGCCATACACTTCTCGTTATATTGGATCTCTAGTTTCTGATTTTCATAGAAATATGATTAAAGGAGGTATTTACCTATACCCTACAAGCACCAAAAATCCACAGGGTAAATTAAGACTATTGTATGAGTGTAATCCGATGGCCTTTTTAGCTGAGCAAGCTGAAGGTAAGGCAAGCGACGGTAGTTGTAGGATTATGGATATTCTTCCGACTCAATTGCATCAGCGAGTTCCTTTCGTTTGTGGCAGTATTTCTATGGTTGAGAAAGCTGAAAGTTTTGTTCGTGCTTCAAAAAGCTCTTAAAGTGTTTATATTTTTTTTGTCTAAAAGTAAGGTTGTAACTTTGACTAAATTTGAATTTAATGCACAAAGCTGGTTTTGTTAATATTATTGGAAATCCAAACGTTGGGAAGTCTACTTTAATGAACGCTTTTATAGGAGAAAAGCTTTCTATTATAACTTCTAAGGCGCAAACTACACGACATCGTATCCTTGGAATCATAAATGGAGATGATTTTCAGGTTATTCTATCGGATACACCAGGCATTATTAAGCCTGCATACGAGTTGCAAAGTTCTATGATGGACTTTGTGAAATCTGCTTTTGATGATGCAGATATTTTAATATATATGGTTGAAATTGGCGAAAAGGAGTTAAAAGATGAAGCTTTTTTTGAAAAAATAAAATCATCTAAAATACCGGTTTTAATGTTGCTAAATAAAATCGATACCTCAAATCAAGAGCAGTTAGAGGCTCAAGCAGACCTGTGGCAGCAAAGCGTCCCAAATGCAGAATTTTTCCCTATTTCTGCACTAGAAGGGTTTAATGTAAAAAATGTTTTAGATCGAATTATTGAACTACTTCCAGAATCTCCTGCTTATTACCCAAAAGATCAGTTAACTGATAAACCTGAAAGGTTTTTTGTGAATGAGTGTATTCGAGAAAAAATATTAATTCATTACAAAAAAGAAATTCCTTATTCTGTTGAAGTCTTAACTGAAGAATTTTTTGAAGAAGAGAAAATTATTCGTATGCGTTCTGTAATTATGGTGGAACGAGAAACTCAAAAGGGTATTGTTATTGGCCACAAGGGAAGTGCCTTAAAACGGGTTGGTATTGAAGCCAGAAAAGATTTAGAACTTTTTTTCGGTAAACAAGTTCACCTAGAATTGTATGTAAAAGTCAATAAAAATTGGCGTTCTAATCAAAATCAACTTAAGCGTTTTGGTTATAATAATTCTTAAAGTAAAATAGTTTTCCATCTAAGAATTATTTAGATAAATTTATAATTTTTAAACTTTCATAAAAAAGAGTTTAGCAAAAGGATATTTCCTATTTTTGCAGCAATTTTTATAAGTATATGAGTAATATTGTAGCAATAGTAGGGCGTCCAAACGTAGGAAAATCTACGTTTTTTAATCGGTTGATTCAAAGACGAGAAGCCATTGTTGATGCTGTCAGCGGAGTGACACGTGATCGTCATTATGGTAAAAGTTATTGGAACGGAAAGGAATTCTCATTGATTGATACTGGAGGTTATGTTCTAGGAAGTGACGATGTTTTTGAGTCTGAAATTGATAAACAAGTTGAATTAGCAATTGAGGAAGCTGATGCAATCATTTTTATGGTTGATATTGAGTCGGGAGTAACCGGTATGGATGAAGATGTTTCCAAGCTTTTAAGAAAAGTTGATAAGCCTGTTTTCCTAGTCATAAATAAAGTTGACAACGCAATGCGAGAACAAGATGCAGTTGAGTTTTATGCTTTAGGATTAGGAGAATATTACACGATCGCGAGTATCAATGGTAGTGGTACAGGTGATTTATTAGACGCTTTAGTAAAAGCATTACCAGAAGTGGAGGAAGTTGAAGAAGTAACCCTGCCTAGATTTGCAGTGGTAGGAAGGCCAAATGCTGGTAAATCATCCTTTATCAATGCATTAATTGGGGAAGATCGTTATATTGTTACTGACATAGCGGGTACTACTCGTGACTCTATTGACACTAAATACAACCGATTTGGTTTTGAATTTAATCTCGTTGATACTGCTGGGATTCGTCGTAAATCAAAGGTCAAAGAAGACCTAGAGTTTTATTCTGTGATGCGTTCGGTTCGTGCAATTGAACATGCTGATGTATGTTTAGTCGTTTGCGATGCTCAACGCGGATTTGATGGACAAGTTCAAAATATTTTTTGGCTTGCACAACGAAATAATAAAGGAGTAGTAATCTTGGTTAATAAGTGGGATTTAATTGAAAAGGACACTAAGACGACCAAAGCTTTTGAAACTCATATTCGGGAACAAATTGAACCTTTTACTGATGTACCTATTATATTTATCTCTGCACTTTCCAAGCAACGAATTTTTAAGGCTATGGAAACCGCGCTAGAGGTTTATGAAAATCGAGCAAAACGTATTAAAACAAGCGTATTAAATGATGATCTATTACCGATTATTGAAAATTATCCTCCGCCAGCTCTTAAGGGGAAGTTTGTTAAAATAAAATATATAATGCAGCTGCCAACTCCTCAACCTCAGTTTGCATTCTTTTGTAACTTACCACAATATGTTAAAGATCCTTACAAGCGTTTTCTAGAAAATAAGTTAAGAGACTTGTACGACTTTAAAGGAGTTCCTATTACAATTTTTATGCGTAAAAAATAAAAACAAATTAAGTTCATAAATCAGCAGTAATTCTTTAGCTAGAGTTGTTTTTTTATTTTAGTTAGTTCATTTTTGACTCTCTCTAATTTTGAAATAATATCAAAATTATTCAATGACTTTTGATTTTGTTCTTTTAAGTAAGTTTTGGCACCCTCTAATGTATATCCACGTTCTTTAACTAGGTTATAGATGAGTTTTAAATTTTGTAAGTCTTCAGTTGTAAAACGTCGATTTCCCTTCGCATTTTTTTTAGGTTTAAGAGCGTCAAACTCTTTATCCCAAAAACGTATTAATGAGGCATTTACACTGAAAGCTTTTGCAACCTCTCCGGTGCTATAATATCGTTTCGTTGGAAGTTCTAGATGCATTAGTCTAAAGATTGGTTTTCTATCGATGCAATACTCAAAAGTCTATTAAATTCTTCGGAACTTAAATTGCCGTAGTAAAAATTAATAGGATTAATTCTTTTTTTGTTAACAGATACTTCATAGTGAAGGTGAGGTGCCTGTGAACGTCCTGTACTTCCTACATATCCAATTAAGTCGCCACGCTTAACTTTTTGACCTCTCTTAACATTGTATTTGTATAAGTGAGCATATAAGCTTACATAGCCATAGCCATGGTCTATCCTAATGTGCCGTCCATAGCCAGAAGAACGACCGTCGGCACGTTTAACGACTCCATCTCCTGACGCATAAACAGGTGTACCTCTTGGCGCTGTGAAATCCATCCCATAATGAAACTTACGAACCTTAGTAAATGGATCACTTCTGTACCCATATCCAGAAGCCATCCGTGTTAGATCTTCATTTTTTATCGGCTGTATAGCGGGAATTCTAGCTAAAAACTTTTCTTTATCCTTCGCTAGAGCAGTGATCTCGTCCAGCGACTTTGACTGAATAATGATTCGCTTCTGCAGTATATCTATTTTCTTGTTAGCGCTAATAATCATTTCAGAATTATCAAAGCCTTCGTATTTTTTGTAACGGTTCACACCTCCAAACCCTTGTTTACGTTGTTCTTCAGGTATCGGATTAGCCTCAAAATAAAGTCGGTAAATTCCGTTATCACGATTTTCAACATTTGTTAATACCGCTTCAGCTTCTATCATTTTTTTATTGAGCAGATTGTATTGAAGGTCAAGGTTTTGTAGTTCTCTATTTAATGCTTTTTCTCTCGGGGATTCAAAGTAATGTTCAGCAATTAATATAGTTACAAATCCAAACATTGCTGCAGCAAATAAGAATACAAAAGTATTTTTAGCAAGTCTCTTAGTATCCCTCTTTATAGGTCGATACGTTAGCGTTTCGGAGTCGTAATAATATTTTACATTAGACATTGCCTAAAAAGTTCTATTTTTGTTAAATAACAGTCAGCCGTATAGTTATAAAGTCTGGCTTTTAAACAAATATATAAATTGTTTCTAATTAAAGAACGATTTATTACATTAAGCTTAACACTTTCGCATGAAATCTCAAGATATTAGATCTCAATTTTTATCCTTTTTTGAAACCAAAAAACACCAAGTTTTGTCCTCCTCACCGATAGTTTTAAAAGATGACCCTTCATTAATGTTTGTTAATTCTGGGATGGCACCATTTAAAGAGTTTTTTCTTGGGAATGGATCCCCTTCAAACAATCGAATTACAGACACTCAAAAATGTTTGAGAGTCTCAGGAAAGCATAACGATCTGGAAGAAGTAGGTTACGATACCTATCACCATACCCTTTTTGAAATGCTAGGAAATTGGAGTTTTGGAGATTACTTTAAAAAAGAAGCAATAGAGTGGGCCTGGGAGTTATTGACAAAGGTTTATAAAATAGATAAAGACATCCTTTATGTAACTGTATTTGAAGGCTGTAAAGAAGATGAAACAGCAATGGATTCTGAAGCCTATGATATTTGGAAGCAATTAATCTCTGAAGATCGGATTCTTAAAGGGAGTAAGTCAGATAATTTCTGGGAAATGGGTGAACAAGGACCTTGCGGACCTTGCAGTGAAATACATGTAGATATTCGATCCAAAGAACAAAAATCTATAGTCTCTGGACACGAATTAATTAATAAAGACCACCCTCAAGTTGTCGAAATATGGAACCTTGTTTTTATGGAATACAACCGTAAAGCCAACGGAAGCTTAGAAGATTTACCTCAAAAAAATATAGATACAGGCATGGGCTTTGAGCGTTTATGTATGGTGCTTCAAGGAGTCAAATCAAATTATGATACGGATGTATTTACTCCTCTCATCAGAGAAATTGAGACTATATCAGGATTTAGCTATGGAAAACAATTAAAGCAAGACATAGCGATTCGTGTAATTTCTGACCACGTACGAGCTGTCGCTTTTTCAATTGCTGACGGTCAACTGCCAAGTAATACTGGAGCGGGCTATGTGATTCGCCGTATACTTAGGCGTGCGGTTCGTTATGGATTTACGTTTTTGGACCTTAAAGAGCCATTTATTTATCGACTCGTTAATGTTTTAACAAAGCAAATGGGAACTGTTTTCCCAGAACTATTAGCTCAAAAACAATTAATTCAGAACGTTCTTAAAGAAGAAGAAGCTTCTTTTTTAAGAACCCTCGATCAAGGCTTGGTTTTATTAGACCGTATTATTAACACAACTAAAGGCTCTCATGTTTCTGGAGACAAAGCATTTGAATTGTACGATACGTATGGGTTTCCGGTTGATTTAACGGCTTTGATTCTCAGCGAAAAACAAATGACCTTAGACACGGATGCTTTTGAAGCCGAGCTTCAAAAACAGAAAAGACGTTCTCGTGCCGCTAGCGAAGTTTCTACAGAAGATTGGAACGTATTGTTTGACGGTGTTGAGCAAGAGTTTGTTGGGTATGATGTTTTGAAAACATCTGTAAAAATAGCTAAGTATAGAAAAGTTACTTCTGCAAAAGAAGGTGCTAAATACCAACTCGTATTTAATCTGACTCCCTTTTATTCTGAAGGCGGAGGACAAGTAGGAGATAAGGGCTATTTAGAGTCTGCGAGCGGGGATATTATTTATGTTTTAGACACTAAGAAAGAAAATAATATAACCATTCATCTAGTAGAGAGCCTACCAAATAATTTGACAGATACATTTATTGCAATCGTGGACTCGAATCAACGATTTCGTACGGAATGTAACCATACAGCAACCCACTTACTTCACCAAGCATTAAGAGAAGTTTTAGGAACTCACGTAGAGCAAAAAGGCTCAGCTGTTCACTCTAAATACTTGCGATTTGATTTCTCTCACTTTTCCAAGATAACAAGTGAAGAGTTAAATGAGGTGGAATGTTTTGTAAACTCCAGAATAGAAGGTAAATTAAACTTAGAAGAAAAGCGATCAGTTCCTATGGAACAAGCCGTTTCAGATGGTGCGATTGCTCTTTTTGGTGAAAAATATGGCGATGTAGTACGAACCATTCGTTTTGGTAACTCTTTTGAGTTGTGTGGAGGAACTCATGTAAAAAACACCGCTGATATATGGCATTTTAAAATTAAATCCGAAGGAGCCGTTGCATCAGGAATCCGTCGTATTGAAGCCATTACAAACGATTCAGCTAAAGAATATTATGCTAGAAATAATGCAAGTTTTGAACAAGTAAAATTAGTACTTAATAATTCTAGTGATCCAGTAAAGTCGATCTCAGATTTGAAATCGGAAAACTCAAAACTCAAAAAACAAATAGACTCTCTTTTGAAAGATAAAGCAGTGTTGATTAAAGGAGATTTAAAACAAGAAATAACTCTGGTAAACGGGATTCATTTTTTAGCTAAAATGATAGACTTAGATGCATCAGGTATTAAAGATTTATCTTTTGAATTGGGACAGCAGTTTGAGAACTCCGTATTATTATTTGGAATTGAGCAAAATGGTAAAGCGTTATTATCTTGTTATGTTTCTAAACAATTAGTAGCCTCTAAAGGTCTCAATGCAGGAACAATTGTTCGTGAGCTAGGTCCTTACATTCAAGGTGGCGGTGGCGGCCAACCATTTTATGCTACTGCTGGTGGAAAAAATCCAGCGGGTCTTCAAGAAGCCTTAGACAAAGCAAAATCATATATTGAATAATTCAGATTTACTGTGAAGCTTCAAACTCAAATTCCCATAGTAAAACATACGCCGGCTATTGATTATAATTCAAAGTTGTTTTTGTTAGGGTCATGTTTTGCAGAAAATATTTCTAACAAGCTCTCGTATTATAAGTTCCAAAACAAGGTTAATCCCTTAGGTGTGTTGTTTCACCCTTTAGCAATTTTAGACTTGCTAAAAAGAGCACAGAATAGGATTGGTTATAATCAAAAAGACCTCTTTTTTAGCAACGGCTATTGGCAAAGTTATTCTGCACATTCACGTTTAAACAACGCCTCAAAAAAGGAAATAGTGTTAGAATTGAATTCTGCAGCGCACTTCACCAAAACACAACTTATGGCTGCTTCACATGTAGTCTTGACTTTTGGAACCGCTTGGGTTTATAAGCATATTGAATCTCAAAGCATTGTGGCTAATTGCCATAAGCAACCTCAAAAAGAATTTGAAAAATCACTTTTAAGTATTGATCAGCTTAAGAAAAGCTTTGAGTCTATTATTTCAATCTTAAAATCATTTAATCCAGAAGTGACGATTATTTTTACAATCTCACCCGTTCGGCACTTGAAAGATGGCTTTGTTGAAAATAACCACAGCAAGTCTCATCTCATAAGCGCTCTGCACCCCATCGTTAATACTGCCGAAAACACCCATTACTTTCCTTCTTTTGAACTTGTAATGGATGAACTTAGGGATTACCGCTTTTATAAAGAGGATATG
>CESU01101836.1_pt1 | contig 20861 bp, 16 predicted proteins | sample 531141 | NCBI WGS metagenome assembly CESU01 (sample SAMEA2621401, study PRJEB7988) | marine metagenome | isolation source: saline water (ENVO:00002010), including
CACGCATCATAGCCTGGAATAAATGGAAAGGCAGGTGCTTCACGATACAGTCCTTGGCGCATAATTACATCGGCAAAGTTTAGGCCGAAGTGAGTGGTTTTCACCAGAACTTCTCCGTCTTTAACTGTTGGTTTTTCTACTTCTCTGAGTTCTATAGATTCTTCAGAGGTTCCTTTCTTAGTGAGATAATAAGCACGCATAATGGCGAAGGTAAGCGGAAAAAACATTCACTCCTAGCGCTGCCTTACTAATTGAATCACTTAAATTAATGGGAAAAAGAACTCTCTTTTCAGGGAGTTGAAAATGTGATGGCTTGAGATTTGTAAAATAAAATACTATGGTATTCAGTAGATTATGTAATTATTTTTATTCTGCTGTCACGTTATTGATTTAAAAGAGATAATAAAGACATAGCGCTTTAATTTTATCAAGTTTTTAAATCAATAGATTAAATAATAGAAAATGAAAAATATAGTAAGAAATAGTGTTGTACTTATATGCTGCAGTGCCCTTCTTTTTTTAGCATCATGCGAAAAGGATAATTTAGATGACACGAACACAACAGTTACCGGTTCTAACGGAAATGAATTTGATTGTGAAGAGTTAGCGTTAAACTTTGGAGATGTATGTGAGGGAGAGGGATTCTCTGGAGTCGTAAACCAAAACTGCCAGTGTGTAGATAATGAAAATTTCTGTTCTGTATTAATTGGCGGTAATGCCAATTATCCTTCTGGTTATATAGGTGATGAGTGTTGGACTACTAATGATCAACAAGGATTTATCAGTGAAAACTGTGAATGTGTAGAGAATGAATCTGAGTTTCACTGCCTTGATTTCTATGGAGATTTTCCCGGAGCAAATGTTGAAAATTTTAATGTTGGAGACGATTGTGAAATTTTTGGTCCTGGTGGCTGGGGAGATTTCTTAGGAATGGGAACAGTCTCTGTTGACTGTGAATGTGTAGAGTCTAATTCATTTGACCCTGATTGTCCTGAGTTTTACTTCGAGGGATTTAGCGATGGAAATTATGGGTCGCCATGTGAAGCCCCTGGTGCAACGCTAGTTGGAATTATAGGAGACGATTGTGATTGTATTGACGACCCAAACTTTGACTGTCCTGATTTGGGAAATATAGGAGATTTTTGTGTATTCGTTCAAGGTGGGACGCCATATCCGGGAACAGTCTCTGTTGACTGTGAATGTGTAGAGTCTAACTCATTTGAACCTGATTGTCCTGAGTTTTACTTCGAGGGATGGAGTGATGGAAATTATGGGTCGCCATGTGAAACGCCAGATGTTCCTCAAGGTGGTATCATAGGTGATGATTGTGAATGTATTGAAAATGAAAATTTCTGTTCTGTATTAACTGGGAGTAATGCCAACTATCCTTCTGGTTATATAGGTGATGAGTGTTGGACTATTAATGATCAACAAGGATTTATCAGTGAAAACTGTGAATGTTTAGAAAACTAATCCAAATGAATTTGAATTCATAAAGGGATTAAATAATTAACTAAGGAGGTGTTTTACTTCCTTAGTTTTAGTTTGCATGGAGATTAAGACAGAATGTATAGAAGGATGCCTGAGAGGAGAAAATTCTGCTCAACGGGAGCTTTATGACCTTTTACTCCCATACTTGAATGCATTATGTGGGAGATATCTAAAAGACGTCTCACACCGAAAGGATATTCTGCAAGAAGCATTCATTCTTATCTTTAGTAGGATAGAACAGTATGATAAACAGAAGGGGGAGTTTCATTCATGGGCTAGCAGAATCGCTATTAACTTGAGCTTGAAACATAACCGAAGGAGTAAAGCGGAGTTTTATACCCCACTAGAATCTGAGACGACTATGCTAGGGTTAAATCCAGAAGCAATAGACAGACTGAGCAATGAGGAGCTTATGCGGTTTTTAAGGACCATGCCTCCCAAGTATTATGAAGTATTTAACCTTTTTATAATAGATGGGTTCACTCATGAAGAGATAGCGGGAATACTACAGATTAAAATTGATTTAAGTAGGAAAAGATTATTCAGAGCAAGAGTTTGGCTCCAACAAAAGCCTAAAAGTTTAAATGCAATCTTAGGAGACTATAGATTTTCAATCAGTTAAGAAATGGACAAGTTCGAACAAGAAATAAAAAATAGGCTAGCTAAGGATTCAACCATGGCTGGGATAGAGAGAGAAACTTTATGGCGCGCTATTTCTCAAGCGTCTAATCCTGCTGCTTTACCTGAAAATAAAAAGAGATTTATTTTATTATGGGTTTTTGGTTTAGTTATGGCTGGAGGAATTGTTTGGTCTGCATTATCTGCTGGGGAAAATTCTATGGCAGTTTATGTGCCGAGAGGAGAAAATGAAGGCGCTCAGACGGATTACTTTCTGGATTCAGCCAAAAAAGGAGTAAAGGAGCTTTCATATTCAGAAAACGATGCAGATGAAGACATTGCAGTTCCAGCGGGGCAAAACAAAATAAACCCTACTAAAGGAAATAATATAAAAACAGATGCAAATAAAGAAGTTAACTCACTCAACTCTGCGACAACAAACAAACAACATCCAGCTAAATTAGTAGAAGGTAGAACTGAAAAAAGGCCGTTACTGCTCGAAGAACCAAGCTTAACTCCATTGGCTAATAATGTAGAAATAAATCCAAATCTTATTGAGATTGAAGAGATTTCTTCTAGGAATGATGCTCCGGGTACTTATGAGCCTTTAGGATCTTCTAATAAATTACACCCAGGTGAAGGTTTGACAGAGCAAATAGAGGATTACACATTGCAGCGCATAACTTCTAGAAAAGCAAACTTCCCTAGAAAGCCTTACATCAATCGTGTTATTGAGGCAGCCACTTCTCCCAAGGTAAAAAAGGGGATCCCGTTGAATATTTACGCAGGACTGGTAACTGTTCAGAACAAGTTTGAAAACTCAAGTACGGTTCCGGGATTAGCAGATAGCTTAGACACCAGTATCTCTGCCGAATTAGGCGGTAGACTTGGAGTTTCCTATAGAATTTCTAAAGGGAATAACTGGAACTTAAACGTAGGCCTGGAATATGCGCTGTGGAACGATAGATTCGATAAAGTACTGATTTCAGACACGCTCGTATTTGAAACTCCGAGCAGTCAGGAGCTTTCTCCCGCCATTAATATTAGAACTATCAGGCATTATAATAAGTTGTCTTCACTAAGTGTGCCTGTGGAGCTCGAGTTATTTAAAGACACAGAAAATCTTCGGTTTGGTCTGGGATTAGGGGCGAGTTACTCAGTGGTGTTTGGCCAGGAAGGACGTCTGCTAAAAGACGAAATAACGGTGGTAGACTACTCTCAGAGTAACAAGCGGTATTCGAATTTCTTAAGCTTAAGAGCTATTCCATCTATAGGATATAAACTCTCAGGAAAGCTAATGGTAAACGCTTTATGCACTGTGGGAATTCAATCTCATGGAGACAACTCCTTCACTAATTTGAAGAACAATTCTCTGACTATAATGCCTGCTTTGGGGTTGAGGCTTAATTATTAAACTTCCCCGTCTTTTTATTATAGCCATAAGGGCAGTGTTTGCATCCGCTTTTACAACAATTTCCTCGTTTTAGGTGGTACTTTTCAGTGAAAATGATGAATCCTTCTTCACTGTAATAAAAGTCATCAGGGTCTAGCTGATTAAATTTACCGAAACTTCCCTCTTCAGACATTTGCTTGGCTTAATTTTACGCCAAATCTAATGAACAGTCAACAACAAGCCGAGGAGCTATTCACATTCTCCAATATTCAGAACCAAAAAGTAGAATTTTACTGGAAAGGGGCAGATTATAATTTCACCATTAATCGCTTAGATGAGGTCAGTGATGACGCTAGTGGAAACAAGTTTTTTAAACTAAAGTATAACATCTTTTCAGCGTTGCAACGCCAAACTAATACCGTTCTAACTTTTGGAGGAGCCTGGAGTAATCATATTTACGCCACAGCATCTACATGCAAAAAATTAGGGCTAAGGTCCATAGGAATTATAAGGGGAGAGGAGCCCGCACATTATTCAGAGACGCTAGAACATGCCCGAAAATCTGGAATGGAACTCCATTTTATCACTAGAGAAGCGTACAAAGAAAAAAACGAAGACTACTTCAAAGCGTGGCTTAGAGATGAGTTTGGGAGTGTCCAAATAATTCCAGAAGGAGGCTCTAACTTTTTAGGTGTTCAAGGGTGTATGGAGATTCCTTCATTATTTCCAACTGAAACTTCAGAGGTATACATGGCTGCCGGCACAGGAGCCACGGCCGCGGGAGTACTCCTAGGAGGAAAAAACAAAGTGAATGTAATAAGCGCTTTAAAAGGAGGCGAATTTCTTAGAGAGGATATCAAATCTCAGATTTATTGGTCCACTGTAAGTGATGAAATCACTACTGAGGTACTAAAAAGATTAAACCTAATCACCGATGCACACTACGGAGGGTATGCCAAAACTACTCCAGAGCTCATACACATGATTCAGGAATTTTATGGTCAGACGGGGATAAAGCTAGAGCCTATTTACACAGGAAAAGCACTAGGAGCTCTCGTTAGAGACATGAAAATAGGGCGAGTTTCTAACGATGGAAATGTACTGTTAATTCATACGGGAGGTCTTCAGGGAATACCTGGAATAGAATCTAGAATAAAGGCCAAACTTTTCTAAAGAGTTCTCTTTGATTGCGATCTAATAGGAGTCTTCTGTTAATTTCAACAAATGATACTTATAGCTGTCTTAGCGCCTTGGCTCTCTTTCTTTGTAAGAGGAGAAATCCTAACCGGTATAATCCGTCTAATTTTACAAATCACTATTATAGGATGGAGTCCAGCAGCCATTTAGGCGGTCAGACTAAAATGTATATTCAATATTCTGCCATATTTATTTAGTTCATTTTCAATATGAAAAATGCAGTATGACCAATAGACTGTCATTCGAATATTTATAGCACTATCTTTGAAACTTGATTCACTCTACAACAGGGATACTACTCCACACCATAAAACATTCAGATTCTAGTGCGGTGGTGCATGTGTTTACCCGAGACTTCGGTAGAAAACCATACTTTTTAAGGGGTTTATCTAAGAAAAAAAACAGTCCTCGGTCTATTTTATTTCCGTTGTCCATTCTAGAGTTACAGGTTACAGACAGAGATAATAAATCACTTCAGCAGATTAATGAAGTGAGTATGCACAAGCCAACATTTGAGCTGCTGAGTAATCCTGTGAAATCGTCTATAGCTATTTTTTTAAATGAGGTGCTTCATAGAAGTATTGAGGTCAATTATCACAATGAAGTTTTATATGATTTTTTGGAAAATGCTATCCAATTACTGGACTCTTGCTCTAACGTAAAGAATTTCCATCTATGGTTTATGTTAGAGTTATCTAAGTATTTCGGGTTCTATCCGATGAAAAAAAGTGAATTATGTTCTGCTAAATTTCAGTTTGAATTAGAGTCGGGAACTTTTACCGATATAGGAGGCTGTTCAGGAGCATTTATAGACGTAAGTGCGGCGGCTGTTTTAGATGAAGTTTTAGGAATGAAATTTGATAAACTCAGTTCTTTAATAATTTCTTCTTTTGACAGAAAAGCATTGTTACACGGGTTAGTTGATTATTTTATTATTCACGTGCCCAGCTTAAAGAGAGTTTCATCGTTGGAAGTGTTAGAAACCGTATTTGAATTTTAAGAATTAATGATTCGATTAATAGCAGTTTTCTTTATAATAACAAGCAGTTCATGGGCCAGTGCTCAGAGTGTGGTGGTGAGAGATGAAGAAGATAAAACACCTCTACCGAAGGCAGAGGTGTCCAATGAATCGGGCATAATCATTTTTACGGATAGAGAAGGATTATTCGAGCTGGACACCTTTAAAAATGACATCAAAATATACGTGCGTTACAATGGATATCAGCTGAGAGAAATAATCAAAACGGAGATTTCTAAAAAAAATCCTACAATTAAGCTAAAACCCTCAGCATTGCACCTGAACACAGCTTTTGTTACACCTAAAGGATCTAAAACAACATCCCATCCAGCTCAGCAGATCGAAGTAATTACCGCTAGACAAATGCAGTTTGGAAACCCGATGACATCTGCTTCCGTTCTAGAAAACTCGGGATTAGTAAGTGTGCAGAGAAGTCAGTTAGGGGGAGGAAGTCCGCAGATGAGAGGATTCGAAGCGAATAAAGTACTTCTAGTATTAGACGGAGTTAGAATGAATAACGCCATATATAGAAGTGGCCATTTACAAAACGCCATAACCGTAGATGCCAATGTGCTGGATAAAACAGAGGTTTATTTCGGGCCGTCATCAGTCTTATATGGAAGTGACGCTTTAGGAGGGACGGTTCATTTTAAAACAAAAAGGCCCATACTGTCCCAGTCTAATGAAAACATTACTCAGGTAAACATGATGGGAAGAGCAGCCTCTGCCAGTGAGGAAAAAACCTTTCATATAGATTTGATGCTAGGCACTAAAAAGTGGGGCTTTCTGTCTTCATTTACTCATACAGATTTCGAAGATTTGAGAATGGGCAGGAATAGGCGACATGGATACGAGGATTGGGGAAAAACACCCTTCTACGCGGCTCAGGAAGAAGGGGGAGATGTTCTTCGCAAAAACGGAAATCATAACATTCAGAAATTCACAGGTTATAGTCAGCTCGATTTACTCCAAAAAGTAATTTATAAGGCATCTAACCGCACACAGTTAAACATTAATTTTCAGTACAGTAACAGCACAGATATTCCGCGTTTCGATAGGCTAAATGATAGCGAAGGAGAAGGGCTGAAATGGGCGGAGTGGTATTATGGACCGCAGCGCAGAACGCTAACCTCAGCTTCTTTAGAACTTTCTGATAGGAAATATTTTACAGAAGGGACTATTACATTGGCATACCAGCGAATAAACGAGGACAGAACGGATAGAAGATTCGGAAGAACAGCCAGATTTACAAATGAAGAAGAGGTGAAAGTATATAGCCTAAATGCTGATTTTAGCCTAGAGGGGGATAACTCTGTAACTTGGTTTTATGGCGCAGAGGCTGTGCTGAATGATGTTGTTTCTAATGCCTTCGAAGAAAACATCATCACTGGAGAAAAAAAGAATGCCATCACTCGCTACCCAAATGGGGGGAGCCTTTATAACACCTTCGCGCTTTATGGCAGCAGAAATAAAGTAATCTCAAAAAAAACAGACTATACCCTAGGAGTTCGGTATAGCCACACTCTGGCTAATTCTAAGGTGCTAGAGAATGAGTTTTACTCTCTTCCTTACAGTAACATTAAAATTAACGATGGAGCTTTAACCGCTAGTGTTGGTGTGGTTCACAAGGCATCTAAAAATTGGAAAATAGCTGGAGGAATAGCTACAGGATTTAAAAGTCCTAATGTAGATGATTACGGAAAGATTTTCGAGAAAGATGGGTTCGTTGTCGTTCCTAATGCAGATTTAAAATCAGAGTACATCTATTCCGCAGATGTCACTTTAGAAAGAAATCTCTTGGATAAAAAGCTTAAGATTTCAGCCACGCCATACTTCACTTATTTGACCAATGCCATTGTAAGAAGAGATACCGTTCTTAGTGGAAATAATCAGTTTTTTATAGAAGGAGAATTTGCTACAGTGCAGACAAACAAGAATGCTTCTGAGGCTACGATTTACGGGATTTCATCTCAAGTGAGGTACTTAATTTCCCCAAACTGGTTAGCGAGCGCTACTTATAATTACACCTATGGCCAGGATTTAACAGATGACTTAGCCATGGCCCACATACCTCCAAAATTTGGAAAAGTAAGTATAGAGTATCAGAAAGGCAGGGTAAAAGCCGAAGCCTACACAATGTACGCTTCTCAAAAAACGCGGGATAGATATGGGCCAGGAACTACAGATAACTTAATAGAAGCGGTAACCATAGGAACTCCAGCATGGAAAACTTTCAATCTGAGGACTTCTACTAAAATTTCGAAAACGGTAGTTCTTCAGTTAGCAGTAGAGAATATTCTAGATACGCACTATAAAGTATTTTCCTCTGGACTAAGCGCACCTGGAAGAAATGTAATTATGTCATTGAAAACAGTTTTTTAAATCCGAGAGGTTTATGAAAGTGCCGGGGAATTAGAAATACTTGAATATCTGGCTCTTTGTATTTCCGTAATCAATAGTTCTGTTACTCTTGATAAGAACTCTTATTTTTGATCCTTCATGAAATTCTCTGAATCAGTAGGTCAAAATAGCGTAATTTCTAAGCTCGTTAATTCGGTAGATAATGGCAGAATTAGTCATGCACAACTATTCTTCGCTAAAGAAGGATCTGGTGCTCTGCCGCTAGCGTTGGCTTATATACAATATATAGCTTGCCCTAATAGAGCTGATGGAGATTCATGCGGAGAATGTAATACGTGTAAGAAGCTAAGCAGCTTTTCACATCCAGATTTACACTTTTCTTTTCCTATAATAAGTGGCGCTAAAGCAATAGATTCAGACTATTTTATGGCTCAGTGGCGCGCCATCTCTCAGGGCTCCACTTATTTTTCTCCTACAGATTGGAAAGAAAGAATAGGCGCTGAGAAAAAGCAGTTGAACATCCCAGTTAAAGAAGCTGATAGGATTTCTAAAAAGCTGAGTCTAAAATCTTATGAAGGCGGGTATAAATTCATGGTTATTTGGCTTGCAGAATACATGAAAGCACCTATGGCTAATAAACTACTGAAGCTGTTAGAAGAGCCACCCAAAAAAACCCTTATCATCCTTATTACGAACAATTTCGAGAATATTTTAGGAACTATTTTAAGTAGAACGCAGTTAGTCAAACTTAATATCCCTCAGGATGAAGAAATAGTGGATTATTTAGTGGCCAACTATGGAGTTAACAGCGAGGCGGCTAAAGATGCCGCTAGGTTAGCAGACGGGAACATCTCTCAAGCCATTCACGCCGCTAAGAATGAAACCCCAAACGCCAGAAATCTCGAGACCTTTAGCTCGTTAATGCGCTTTGCATATAAAAAAGATATTGTAGGTGCTATTAATTGGGCAGATAAACTCCACAACTTTGGCCGTGAAGAATTAAAGCAGTTTTTAATCTATTCTCTCCATATAGTCCGCCAGTGTATCATTGGAAATTATGCAGGTGCAGAAGTGAGAAAGCTTAATGAAAGTGAGAATGATTTCGCAGCTAAGTTCGCGCCGTTTATTAATCACAGCAATGTAGTTCAGGTTTACGAACACTTATCCGAGGCAGAATCAGACATTGCTAGAAATGGAAGCGCTAAAATAATTCTGTTAGACATGGCCATAGAGCTCTTCAGGTTAATCAACCCGAAGAGATAATTTTAGTATCAGGTCTTTCAACTTTGCGCTGCCTAACTTACCCAACCCAAAAAGCCTTTCTATTTAACACTGAAGTAGTAATAACTAGGTTGCTAAACAGCGGGTGAATGGTGTATTTTTGTGGGGAAGAGAAAAGGCGAAATAGTTCGTCTATTCAGGCAGTTTATTGCTTGAATTTATAAAAATCGGCAAGCATGGGATGTTCAAATTGTGGTTCAGGAGGCGGCTTACCGGGAGGATGTAAAAATAATGGCAACTGCAGTACTAGCGGATGTAATAAGCTAGACGTTTTCGATTGGTTATCACACGTAGAACTAGCACCAGGCCAAAGAAAATACGATATAGTAGAAGTTCGATTCAAAGGAACGCGTAAAGGGTTTTTTAGAATTTCTGGCGGTTTAGATCTCCAAGTCGGAGAAGTAATAGCCGTAGAATCGTCCCCCGGATACGATATAGGCGTAGTGTCTCTTAAAGGAGAACTTGTAAAAGTTCAAATGAAAAAGAAAAAAGTTCAAGATACCATTGAGCTTAAAAAAGTAGTAAGACGGGCTACTCAGGAAGACGTAACCATATGGCAGGAAGCTCGTCAAATGGAAAATGATACCATGCACCATGCAAGAATTTTAGCTAGGGAATCTGGGCTGAGTATGAAAATCAGTGATGTAGAATTTCAAGGAGATAAAAAGAAAGCGACGTTTTTTTATACAGCAGAAGATAGGGTAGACTTTAGAGAGCTTATTCGGAAAATGGCTGACACGTTTAAAACCAGGATAGAAATGCGTCAAATAGGCGCTAGACAAGAGTCTGCTCGACTGGGAGGTATCGGATCATGCGGAAGAGAATTGTGTTGTTCTACATGGCTAACAGACTTTAGAAGTGTATCTACTAGTGCAGCTAGATATCAGCAGTTATCGCTAAATCCACAGAAATTAGCGGGACAGTGCGGAAAACTGAAGTGTTGTCTTAATTATGAGTTAGATATGTATATGGAAGCTGTAAAAGACTTCCCTTCTCCTAATATAAAACTACAGACGAAAAAAGGAGTAGCATACCATCTGAAAACAGATATCTTTAAACGATTAGTGTATTACATCTATGATGATGGAATAGCAGGAAGCGCACCATTGGCTCTAGATTTAACTACCGTAAATGAAATTATAGCAGCGAATAAAGCCGGAGATAAATTCGATGATCTTAAGGATTATGAAGTAGAGCTTTCTCCAGTAGAAGAAGATACTGATTACCTAAACGTAGTAGGGCAGGATAGTCTTACACGATTCGATAACAGCAAGAGGAAGAAAAAGAGGCCGAATAGAAACCGAGGGGGGAAGTCGGCTGCGAGATCCGGAGAAAAACCCGCCCTTAACCAATCACGCGAAAATAATCCACGTTCAAATAACAATAGAAGAAAGCCTAATGGGCCGAAATCACAAGGAGGATCCGAAAAACCTACGAATAATTCTGCTCACAACGGGAAAAAGAGGCCACCTAGAAAACTAAGACCACCCAATAAAGATTGATGTTAAAGTATTTAGTTATAATAGTTCTGATTACCATCTCGCTAGTAGGGTGCAGAGAGGACTTGTTTTACACTCAGTCATTTGATATAGAGAACTATACTTGGGATGTTAAAGACGTGAAAGAATTCAGCTTTAACATTACTGATACATCCAAAGTGTATATGTGGTTTGTGGATATTCGGCATACTGGCGACTTCGAGTTTGCTAACTTCTATGTTTTTCCTAGGAGAATTTCTCCCAACGGAAAGACATATACAGACACGTTGAACATTCCACTGGCGGACCCTGGCGGAAGATGGTATGGGAAAGGGCTAGGAGATATTTTAGATAACAGAGTTTTATGGAAGAAAGACGTTAAATTTCCTCAACAAGGGAAATACGTATTCGAGTTAGAACAAGGCAGCAGAGAAACTGAATTAGAAGGAATAGTAAACATTGGCTTCTCTATATATGAGTATAAATAGAAATAGCCCTCAAATTATTCCCTCCAATTTCTTTAGAAATTTAACGAGAATTATTTATTTGAAGATGAGATTTCAAACAAGCTAAAGTCATCCCCATCTTGGAGTATTCCATACGAGCCATACCATAGATGAGCAAATAAAGGAGTGGCAATGACCTGCCCTTGGGCATCGATTTCTCTGGAAGTTAGAGAAAACAGAGGATGGTATCAAGGAATAGCTCTAGAAAGAGTTGAGGCTGTACTTACTCCTCCATTTTTCTGTTGGTTAAGTAGTGTTAATATTATTCTGTGATATGGATTTTTTCTACCCACTGATGTTTATCAGTTTTAAGCTTAATAAGGTATATACCAGAACTCAAATTTAAATTAACCTGATCTACTTTATTTTGAAGAATACAGGAATAAACTAATTTTCCACCCATCTCATAAACCTCCAAAACTCCATTTTCCTCAGGGATTTGTACAGAAAGGTCTTGGCCGGTCATTAATGGAGAAGGATAAACAAGAAATTGATTTGTTTCAATTTTCTCCAATATTTCTGAACTATAATCTTCTATGAAATGATGGCGTGTGTTTAACTCAGGCTGAATTTCTGTCTGATAGAGACCATTTGGCCAAGAAATCACTAATGAATCTATTTCTTGAATTTCACCCAGACCAAAGTGGATTAGAGATTGGTTTTGACTAAGGTGACTACTTCCACCTAGAAGCTCTCTATAAAATGAATTACCGCTTGAATAGAGAGTTACTTTAGAGCCGAAGGCACTTCTGTTAGAGACAACCCCTTCTAGAGTTATAGCGATCCAGTTCCCGCTAGAATTAAGATTTTTGTAAAGCCTGACTCCTTGAAGTTCACTAAAAAAAGGATTTTGGATTCCGCTCACGGCTATGTCTAAAAAACCATCAGAATTATAATCTCCATAGGCTGCTCCCCTGCTAATTCCCTTGTAGTCTACTCCGCTTTCTTCAGAATTATCCGTGAACGTTAAATTTCCATTATTCATAAATAGTTTGTCTGGGTCATCTTGTACATTTTGAATAAAAGCAGCCGCTGACATGTGACCGTTTGCGCTGAATAAATCCATAAATCCATCATTATCGACATCCATAAACATGTCACCCCAGCTGGTATAAAGGAGTTCGCCATTTCCCGTGTTGGCTGTACCGGATTCATTAGTGATATTTGTAAATGAATCCGCTCTTGACTCATAGGTAAGCAGTTCATTTTTACCCATATTCGTAATGTAAAAATCTTGGTCTAAGTCATTATCTATATCTCCTACAGCTATTCCCATACCGTACATTCCTAGATCAAATCCACTTTCCATGCTTACGTCTGTAAAAGTAGGATTAGGAAAATTATTAATAAAGAGTTGATTGGGAGTGATGAATTCTCCAAAATCATTCGCAATCTGTAGGTCTGGATCACCGTCTTTATCAACATCAGAAGCACTTAGAGCTAAACCGCACCCACCGCTTAAAAGCCCGTAAGATTCTGCGGACTCTGTAAAGGTTAAGTCTCCATTATTTACGTATAAATAATTGTCATAACACTCATGTTCAAAGCCTACTGTAACCCCGTCGTCATCCAATATAAAGCCAGTTTCTTCCATATAATTTAGGACATAAATATCCAGAAACCCGTCTAAGTTGATGTCAAGCATGACGGCTGAGGTAGACCATGTTTCATCCATTAAACCTGCCTCTGCGCTAATGTCTGTAAATGTGCCGTCTCCATTATTTAGGTAAAGAATATTTCTCATTAATTCGAGCCCAGTAGAGTTCTCCCAAGTAGTAATAAATAATTCTGGAAAGCCATCATTATTGAGGTCTCCTTGGACAGCTCCCATTGTATTAAATAAGTCTGTAAATATCAGACCAGCGCTGAAGGTTGCGTTTGAAAATGTGCCATCTCCGTTATTTCTGTATAGAACATCTCGTACTCTGCATCCTGAGAAATAGATATCTTCATTTCCGTCACTGTCATAGTCCAGCCAGACTACACCACCACCCATAAGGCTTTGATGAATAGGTAGATGGGAAATTCCAGTTTCGTTTGTGACGTCACTGAATTGCTGTGCCTTAAGCTGAAAGCATAGCAGGAGCGTTGTAACGCTTAAAACTAATCTCATATAGACAAAGATAACTTTAATAAAGAAAACATTTATGCTTTAGGCATCACTATTCTGAAGGTAGTTCCTGCCCCTGGTTCTGATTGTAATACAGAAATTTTCCCTTGGTGGTATTCTTCTACAATTCTTTTCGTTAAGCTAAGCCCTAAACCCCACCCTCTTTTTTTAGTTGTGAACCCAGGCTCAAATATGGTTTTAAAGTGTCCCTTGGAGACTCCTTTCCCTGTGTCTGTGAAATCTACATACCAACCTCTGACCCCATCATTAAGCGAAATATGAAGTTTTCCTTCTCCATCCATAGCGTCTACAGCGTTTTTAAATAAATTTTCTAAAACCCAACTAAATAACGGCTTGGAAAGTTTGACCATAGCTGGATCTGATAATCCATCGTATGTAAATTCCACTTTTTTGGATAACCTAGTTTTTAAATAGTCCACAGAGGAACCCACAATATCATTTAGGTCCACCTTTATTAATTCTGGAGTAGACCCTATTTTAGAGAATCTATCAGTGACAGTGTTAAGTCGAGTAATATCTTTCGTCATTTCTACGATTACTGTTTTATCTATATTCTCTTCCTCTAACAGCATCATCCAAGCCATTAATGAAGAAAGGGGAGTGCCTAATTGATGGGCTGTTTCTTTTGCCATTCCTACCCAAACTTGGTTTTGTTCAGCTTTTCTAAAGGTGTTAAAAATCATATACGCTATGAAAAGAAACAGTCCGATTAGTGTTAGTTGAATAACAGGGAAGTACTTTAATAATTTTAAAATATAGGAGTCCTCGTAAAAAATATACTTTTTCCCTTTGCCGATTACTGAGATCTCTATAGGAGTATTTTCACTAGACATCGACTTTATACGCTGCTGAAGAAGCTCAGGAGTGTTTACAGTTAATGAATCGATACTGCCAGAATTCAGGACTTTGGTTTTTGTGCTATCAGTTAAAATGACAGGGACCGCTGCAGAGTTCACTACAGTCTCTGAGAAAAAAGTAGTAATAAGCCTATCTAATGTCGTTTTCAGTTCGGTGAAAATCTTACTGTCCTCATAGTATAGGTATTGTTTCACATCTGATGAAATAGCCACTATTATCGGCTTATTTCTATTGGCCATTCTGTTTTTAGTGTTCGCTAAGCACAAAGAATCAGAGCAATCTTTTGGTAAGTTCTTTGTGCTTAGAACTTTTCCGTTTTCATCTGCAAGCAACACAGGAATAGTTGTGTTACTCAGAGTAACCTCGAAAAGGTAACTTACATCAGTTTCGAAATCTGCCAGACTCATTTCAGTATATGCCTTAGCCCATAAGTCGGCCTTAATTCTCTCTTCGCTTTTTAAGTTTTCGAAGAGATTTCCTGTAAGATTAATAAGTGCAGTTCTTTCTTTAACAGCTTCAGACCATAACTCTACTTTTTCTTTTTCTCTTTCTTGAATTTTCCCAGAGATGAATTGTGAATACCATAGGCTGGCAAGCACGATAAGCACCGCCATGAAAAATAACAGAATTTTCCAGTGTTGTTTTTTTGAATATAGAGTCGTATTACTCAAGTAACAAATGTACTTGTTACTCACAATAAGATAGTGAATCATTCTTATTTTCTTGATATTTTGAAAAGTTGGCTGGCGCCGTTCAAGAGGAGAATATAAGAGCAGTATTTAAATTCATGGGCTTTTTAGAATGCTCTAGAATTAAAGTGGAACAAACGAATTGCTCCGAGTCATCCATGTATTAATAGTTTGGGTTGTTTGTTTTTTGAGTGAAAATAAAACATCATTTTAGAAACTTAACCACTTCAGTTCAAGTAAACCTTTAAGGATATAAAGCAATGTATTATATTTGCGTCCCGTTCAAAAAACGGTCTCGTGGCCGAGCGGTTAGGCAGTGGTCTGCAAAACCATCTACACCAGTTCGAATCTGGTCGAGACCTCAACCAAAACCCAATCAGAAATGATTGGGTTTTTTGTTTTTAACCCTTCAAGCCTAAGTTTAGTTATACTTAACACAAAAAATTCCCACTCTACTCCTGGAGTAGATTTAAAGATAATACACCCTAAAAACAGAAAAATAAGGTTTAGAATCACCCCAAAAACCTCATAAAAACACTTCAGCCCCTTTCGTCTATTAACCAACCTCGGCTAATCAGAGGCAGTCAAAGGATCACCTCATAACTATAAACTATAAATCATCAACTGGAATAACGGATTCGTATTTTCGTGCGGTGCAATAAAGAGTGGATAAAACCACTGCCATAAAACCCTCATAAATGTCTAAAATTAAAGTAGCCATCATAGGTTCAGGAAATATCGGGACAGACTTAATGATTAAAATTTTAAGCCTATCTAAAACCCTTGAAATGTCTGCAATGGTAGGAATCGACCCTGATTCTGACGGATTATCCAGAGCGAGAAGAAAAGGCGTAGCCACTACGCATGAAGGTGTAGACGGGCTATTAAAAATGGCTGAATGGAGAGACATAAAAGTAATCTTCGATGCCACATCGGCTAAAGCACACATCTATAATTGGGAAAAAATAGAACCTTTCAAAGACAAGAAGATAGTAGACCTAACTCCAGCAGCCATCGGTCCGTATCTGATCCCAGCCATAAACTTCGAAATAGACGACTCTTTAAGAAACGTAAACATGGTTACCTGCGGAGGGCAAGCCACTATTCCCATAGTAGCGGCTGTAAACCGTGTGGCTAAAGTCCATTATGGAGAAATAGTAGCTTCTATAGCCAGTAAATCTGCAGGACCAGGAACTAGAGCCAACATAGACGAGTTCACAGACACTACCTCTGCGGCCATAGAAAAAGTAGGAGGAGCAGAAAGAGGAAAAGCCATCATTGTCCTTAATCCAGCAGAACCGCCATTGGTGATGAGAGATACAGTTTTTACGTTAAGTGAAATGGCAGACAAAGAAAAAATTAGAAAATCAATTCACGATATGGTAGCGGAGGTTCAGTCTTATGTCCCAGGGTATGAGCTTCACCAAGAAGTGCAGTTCGAAGAGATTCCAGAATCGGCCCCTGTATTTATAGAAGGCTTAGGACTTAAACATGGGCTAAGGACGTCGGTGTTTCTAAAAGTAGCAGGAGCAGGACATTATCTACCTGAGTATGCAGGGAACCTAGACATTATGACTAGCGCGGCCAGAGCCTGTGGAGAAAGAATGGTAAAAAGTTTAAGTTAAACATAAAGTAGAATGAATAAGAAATTTGATTTTATAGATAGGCTGGTGGCCTTTGCAGGAGATGTAATTCTATCTGTAGAAGCTATGCCAGAGGGAAAAGCAGGAGTTTACTTGTTGAACCAATTGATGCGTTCTTCGGGAAGTGCGGTATTAAATTTTACAGAGGCTCAAAACGCACATGCAGATGAAGTATTTAGAGCTAAAAGTCGAATAGCCTTAAAGGAACTCAGAGAATCTCAGGTGAGCTTTCAAATTTTGAATCATATAGAATATGGAAACGAAGAGAGCAGAGAAGCTTTAGAACAAGAGAATGTTGAGCTCATTAAAATACTGGTAACAATTATTAAGAACAGAGAAGCTAAATAGCCTCCTACAAAGTTTAAACTTCAAATCATGAAGCATAATTTATATATCCAAGACGTTACTTTAAGGGACGGCATGCATGCTATCAAGCATCAGTATGGCAAAGAAAAGCTAAAGGGAATATGCAGCGCGCTGGATAAAGCGGGAGTAGATGCCATAGAAGTAGCACACGGAGATGGATTAGCTGGTGGGAGCTTTAACTATGGGTTCGGAGCACACACAGATTGGGATTGGTTAGAAGGTCTGAGTGAAGTAATGACCAATGCTGTGCTCACCACACTTATTCTTCCAGGAATAGCCACCATAGATGATTTAAAGAAAGCCGCAGATTTAGGCGTGAAATCGGTGAGAATAGCTACTCACTGCACGGAGGCAGATATAGCACCGCAGCACATAGCAGCCGCTAAGAAATTAGGGATGGATGTAGGTGGGTTTCTGATGATGGCACACATGAATGAGCCTAAGAAACTAGCCGAACAAGCCCTAGTGATGGAAGCAGCTGGAGCAGATTGTGTTTATGTCACCGACTCTGCAGGTGCGCTCATGATGGATGGTGTAAAAGAAAGAGTTCGTGCGTTTAGAGAAGTATTAAAACCAGAAACAGAGATAGGAATTCACTGCCACCATAATCTGTCCTTTGGCGTTGCAAACACCATAGTAGCTATGCAAGAAGGAGCTAATAGATTGGACGCGTCACTAGCAGGAATGGGAGCAGGAGCAGGAAACGCACCGTTAGAAGTTTTAGTAGCCGTTTTAGATAAAATGGGAGCTAAACATGGCTCAGATTTATACCAACTTATGGATGCGGCAGATGATTTAATTCGTCCTCTGCAGACCAGGCCTGTGAGAGTAGATAGAGAAACACTTTCATTAGGATACGCAGGTGTTTACTCGTCATTTCTTCTTCACTCAGAGAGAGCTGCAGAAAAGTATGGCCTTGACACCAGAGAAATTCTAGTAGAGCTCGGAAACCGAAAAATGGTAGGTGGTCAAGAAGACATGATAGTAGACGTAGCGTTAGATATGCTAGCTAAAAAGAAAGAGGCTTAATTTAGCCGTACAGAAAAACATGAAAAAACACATCCCTACCCTTTTCACATTAGCTAATCTCACTTGTGGAATTTTAGCCACTATCTGCTTACTAAAAACACATGATTTTGAACTAGCAGCTTATTTAGTTCTGGCAGGAGCGCTGTTTGATTTTTTCGATGGATTTATTGCAAGATTATTAGGAGTTTCAGGAGAATTAGGGAAGCAGCTAGATAGTTTAGCAGACCTGGTGACTTTTGGACTAGTCCCCGGTTTAATTGGATTTTCGTTGTGTGAGGAATTCTACAGTGCTTCTAGTGGAGCCTATGAACGGTTGATTTACATCCCGCTCATCATTGCACTTATGAGCGCTATGCGCTTGGCTAAATTCAACATTAGTACCGACCAGTCCGATTCGTTTATCGGAGTCCCTACACCTGCCAACGCTTTGTTTTGGATAGGCCTGCCATTTTTGTTGGAGTATATAGAAGTTGGCGATATGTATACGGTTATTCTGCTGAGTATTCTGTCTGCAGTGTTACTCGTATTCAAGTACAAAATGCTGTCCTTAAAATTTAAGACGTTTGGGTTAAAAGGAAACCACGGCAGATGGCTGTTGGTCTTGGCTAGCGCCGCCGGATTTGTAACGTTAACAATTATCACAGGAAATCCGCTGATTTCTCTGCCAATAATCATAATTTTGTATCTTATAATTTCAGTGATTAATAATAGTTTAAGTAAGACATGAATTTTAAAGCAGAAATAGACATAATGCCACTTCCAGCGCTTTTAGATCCTCAGGGAAAAGCCGTTTCTAGTAACATGAAAAACATAGGTTTGGAGGAGATTACCAATGTGAGAATAGGCAAGCACGTTAGACTTTACGTAGATGCTACAGATACTGATCAAGCAGAAATCAAAGTTACTGAGGCTTGTAAGAAGTTGCTTTGCAATGAGATTATGGAAGGGTTCTCTTTTACTTTAGAGATAGCTTAGATGTTTCTTTTTCTTTGCGTTAGCTATTAGTCCTTGGCTTAACCTTTATCCTATCAAATAAAAATATATCTCCTCGTATGAGGATGTCCTGTTTTTACATCCGTTACATTTTCCCGTTTAGCATTTCCTCTCCTTTTTGACGATTGTAATACTTAAAATCAATCTTCCGATGAAACGTAACTGCTAATTACACCGTATCTTCGCACTCGAATAAAAATTCTAAGTAAAATGCACAGATCGCACCGTTGTGGAGAGTTAAGAATCAGCCATGTAAATGAGATGGTTACCCTTTCAGGATGGGTACAGAAATCTAGAAACCTAGGAGGGATGACATTTGTCGATTTAAGAGACAGATATGGAATTACTCAACTAACGTTTAACATGGATACCCATGCCGCTCTGTGCGATTCTGCAAGAAAACTAGGGAGAGAGTTCGTGATTAAAGTTACGGGTAAAGTAATAGAACGGAGCTCTAAAAATGGTCAAATGGCTACTGGCGATATAGAAATAGAAGTCACTGAACTTGAGCTTCTAAACGCGAGTAAAACCCCTCCTTTCACTATAGAAGATGATACGGACGGTGGTGAAGACCTTAGAATGAAATACCGTTACTTGGATTTAAGAAGAAATCCTGTAATGAAAAATCTAGCACTTAGAAATAGACTTTCTATAGAAACTAGAAAATATTTAGACAGCATAGAGTTTTTCGAGATAGAGACGCCATATTTAATAAAATCTACTCCAGAAGGAGCAAGAGATTTCGTGGTTCCATCTCGAATGAATCCAGGGCAGTTTTACGCTCTTCCGCAATCTCCTCAAACATTTAAGCAGTTACTAATGGTAAGCGGTTATGACCGTTACTACCAGATAGTAAAATGCTTTAGAGATGAAGACCTAAGAGCAGACCGTCAGCCAGAGTTTACTCAGATAGATTGTGAAATGGCCTTCGTAGAGCAGGAAGATGTGCTGAATACTTTCGAAGGAATGGTGAGACACCTGTTTCGAGAGGTGAAAGAACTTGATCCAGGAGAGTTTCCTAGAATGTACTACGATGATGCCATGAGAATGTACGGTTCTGATAAGCCAGATATCCGTTTCGAAATGGAGTTCGTAGATATGTCTCCAGTGGCTAAGAATAAGGGATTCCAAGTGTTTGATTCTCAGGAAGCGATTATCGGAATTAGAGTAGATGACGCGGGGATTTACACTAGAAAACAATTGGATGCGCTCACTGATTTCGTTAAGAGGCCACAGATAGGAGCTAAAGGATTGGTGTATTGTAAATGCAATGAGGACGGAACGTTTAAGTCTTCTGTAGATAAGTTCTTTGATCAAGAAGCCTTAGCGGCTTGGGCTAGCCATTGCAACGCTAAACCAGGAGATTTAATTTTACTACTAAGTGGGGACCTAAATAATACGAGAAAACAGATGAACGAACTTCGTCTGAAAATGGGTTCTGATTTAGGATTAAGGGATCCGAATAATTTCAAACCACTATGGGTTCTTGACTTCCCGCTGTTAGAATGGGATGAGGATTCTAAGCGTTACCACGCTATGCACCACCCGTTCACAAGCCCTAAGCCAGAGCATATGGATATCCTAGAAACTAAGCCAGGTGAAGTAAAAGCCAATGCTTACGATATGGTGATTAACGGTGTAGAAATAGGTGGTGGTTCTATTCGAATTCATAATAGAGACATTCAAAGTAGAATGTTTGACCTATTAGGATTTACTAAAGAAGAGGCGCAAGCACAGTTTGGCTTCTTATTAAACGCATTCGAATATGGTGCTCCTCCGCACGGTGGATTGGCATTGGGATTTGATAGG
>CESU01090567.1_pt1 | contig 20833 bp, 16 predicted proteins | sample 531141 | NCBI WGS metagenome assembly CESU01 (sample SAMEA2621401, study PRJEB7988) | marine metagenome | isolation source: saline water (ENVO:00002010), including
TCTGCTGCAGAAACGATATGAATATCGGCATTAGACTCTAGCATTCTTCTTAAATCTCCATCTGTTACTATTCCCAAGACTTTAGTTCCATCTAAAACTGTGGTCGCTCCTTGTCTACTTGAACTAATGGCTAGGATTACGTCTTTCACTTTGGTTTCTGCAGAAACACTAGTGGATGTTTCTAGCAACACATCATTTATTCTTACAAAGAGTTTTTTACCTAGCGCCCCTCCCGGATGATGCTTTGCAAAATCTTCTGATCCAAATTCTTTTAAATCCATCAAACAGACAGCCAAGGCGTCCCCCATAGCCATTTGAGCAGTGGTACTAGAAGTAGGGGCGAGGTTATTTGGACAAGCCTCTGCGCTTACCGTAGTGTTTAAAACGTAGTCAGATTTGGTTGCTAGATCAGAAGTCATGTTGCCTGCCATTCCTATCAGGATATTTCCACGCGACTTCACTAATGAGCTTAGCACTTTAATCTCAGGACTATTTCCGCTCTTGGAAACTACAAGGACAATATCATCTTTCAATACCAGGCCTAAATCTCCGTGAATAGCATCTGCAGCATGCATAAATACCGCTGGTGTTCCAGTTGAATTAAGGGTAGCTACTATTTTTTGAGCTATGATAGCGCTCTTGCCAATACCAGAAATAATCAACCTACCTTTCATCGCATGAACCAGGGTTACAGTGGCAGAGAACGAGTCATCTATAAATTCAGTTAAGCCCAAAACTGACGAGGCTTCTAACTGAAGCGTTTTTATTGCGGAATCAATAATACTGTTATTATCTTTCAAAAGAGATGTTATTAATAAACACACAAAAACATTGCAACGCGCAAAAGTTTTAGTGTTATCTTTAAGTCACAAAAGTAGGAAATTACCACTATGACGACGTTAATCGCTGAACCAAAAGAAGCTTTAGAAAAGTACTTCGGATTTAAATCTTTTAAAGGAGAACAAGAAGAAGTTATTAAAACATTACTGAAAGGCCAAGATACCTTTGTTATCATGCCCACAGGTGGCGGAAAATCAATGTGTTATCAGTTGCCTGCCCTCATGACTGAGGGCGTAGCTATAGTGGTGTCCCCACTAATAGCACTGATGAAAAATCAGGTAGACGCCATCCGTGGTTTCTGTGAAAAAGATAGCGTAGCTCACTTCCTAAACTCCAGTTTAAATAAAACAGAAACTGCGCAAGTAAAAGAAGATGTATCTAATCTAGAGACCAAATTACTTTATGTAGCTCCCGAATCTTTAACTAAAGAAGCCAATATAGAGTTTTTAAAAGGAGTGAAAATTAGTTTTATGGCTATAGATGAAGCTCACTGTATCTCTGAATGGGGTCATGACTTCAGGCCCGAGTACAGAAGACTAAAGGAAATTATAAATCAGATAGCAGATGTGCCTATTATAGCCTTAACAGCTACTGCCACACCTAAAGTGCAGCAGGATATTCAGAAAAACTTAGGGATGAAAGACTCCCGTGTGTTCAAGGCTTCATTTAATAGAGATAATCTTTATTATGAGATTAGACCAAAAACAGAAGTACTCAAGCAGATTATAAAGTATGTGCGAGACCACGAAGGCAAGTCTGGAATCATCTACTGTCTAAGCCGAAAGAAAACAGAAGAAATAGCAGAAACACTGCAGGTAAATGGGCTTAACGCTAAGGCTTACCATGCAGGAATGGATGCTAATCAAAGAGGCAGAGTGCAGGACGATTTCTTGATGCAAGAGGTTGACGTAATAGTGGCTACCATAGCATTCGGAATGGGAATAGATAAACCGGATGTGAGGTTCGTTATTCATAATGATATGCCGAAAAGTTTAGAAAGCTACTACCAGGAAACCGGAAGAGCTGGAAGAGATGGAGGGGAAGGAAACTGTATCGCTTTCTATAGTTATAAAGACATGGAGAAACTAGAGAAATTTCTACAAGGGAAGCCTATAGCTGAGCAAGAAGTGGGCATGCAACTCATAGCTGAAGTAGTCGCTTATGCAGAAACCTCTATGTGTAGAAGAAAGTTTTTACTTCATTATTTCGGAGAAGAGTTTGATGAAATGACCGGGCCAGGAGCTGAGCTATGTGATAATATGCGTTTTCCTAAAGAGAAGTTTGAAGGGAAAGATGAAATGAAGATGTTTCTTCAAGCTGCAGAAAGCGTAAAAGAAGCACATAAAGCTAGATTTATTTCTGATATTCTAGTGGGGAAAAATTCCTCAGAGATGAAGACATATAAAATGGATAAGAATCCATTCTGGAATAAAGGAGCACATAAAGATGATAAATTCTGGAATGCCGTGGCCCGTCAAGGAGTAGTAAATGGATTATTGCGCAAAGAAGTAGAGACTTACGGAACACTAAAACTTACTGTGGAGGGCAGAGAGTTTATAGCTTCCCCGAAATCTTTCATTCTGATCAAAGAAATGAATTTCGAAGAAGTGGATGACTCTCCCGTATCTTCCACAACTAAAGCTGGAGGTGGAACTACTGACCTGCTCTTATTCCAAATGCTTAAAGATGAAAGAAAAAGAATCTCTAAGCAGAAAGAACTCCCGCCTTATGTAATTTTCTCTGAAGCATCTTTAGAAGAAATGTCTATGCAATATCCTCTTACCATTGATGAACTCACAAAAGTAAGTGGTGTAGGGTCAGGGAAAGCTAGAAAATTTGGCCAACCATTCTTAGATCTCATAAAAGAATATGTAGACGAAAATGATATAGAAAGACCGAATGACATGATCTTTAAGTCGGTTGTAAATAAAAGTGGATTGAAAGTTCACATTATCACTACTGTAGATAGAAAATTACCGTTTGAAGATATAGCTAAAGGAAAAGGGAAAGACCTGAATGAAATTCTAGATGAGATGGACGCCATAGTTTCTAGCGGAACCAAGCTCAATATAGATTACCATATAAATGAAATTCTAGATGAGGACTCCATAGAAGATATTTTCGAGTACTTTATGGAAGCTGAAACACCAGACATAGGAGCTGCAGAACAAGAATTTGACGGTGATTTCACCGAAGAAGAGCTTAGAGCAGTTCGAATTAAATTCTATTCTGAGGTAGCGAACTAGACAACGCTTGCTATTCGTGACGAAGCCCTTAGACATGAAATTTAAGGACTTTTTTTATTCTCCTAAAATGGTTTTTACCAGCTTGTCCTTTTTCTCTTCATCTTCACCGAATAGCCATCTAAGCACATTATCTTCCCATATCTGGTCTTTTTGCTCCGCAGAAATAACTCCTTTCTTCAGTGCTAAGTCCAGTATTTTTCCCGGGTAAGAACTCTGTGGCAGACTTTCCATTTCTCCTAGTGGATATGGGTCATCTAGACCCATAATAACCTGATTACTCCCCTGCCGGTCTACCATGAGCTTAAGAGAGTCTGTATCATGCACCAGCGTATCGAAAAAGATATTCGGGTGACCTACCGCTTTTCTAGGATGCGTCATGCCTTCGAATAAATCTGGGCGACCATCAAATCCTTGAATTCTTCTCCCTAAATTCATCTGGGCCAACTGACCCCCGTGAGCAAAACAAGTTCTCATGTTAGGGTATTTCTCCTGGTAGCCTTTTAGCGTAAAGAAGTGATACGCATCTCCGCACTGTGCTAGCATCCAAACCAGATGAAAACGCCAAGCAGTATTCTCTAGCTTAATCATTTTATCACCATCATACGGATGAACCTCTACAGCTAGATTATACTTATTGGCCAACTCGAAAATCGGTTCTGTTTCCTCATCAAAAATGCATCTCCACGTCCCTGTAGAATCCATAAAGTGAGTAGGTAGACACAATAAGCGAAGACCCAACTGCTCTACACAGCGTTCTATCTCCCATAACGCTCCTTGAACAAACCCAGGATGCACCACAAATCCACACGAGAATTTAGCAGGGTTATCGTGCTGAACCTTAGCGTTAAAATCATTCTGGAAACGGAGTGCTTTCTTCATCTCCTCTTGCCTCAGACCATTCCCATAGAGCTGAGAAAGGTTTAATACTACAGCATGATCTAGTTCATTTTTCTCCATCCATTCTAGCTTTTCATCTAAGAAAAAACTAGAATCAGTAACAGGACGCTTCCATCCTTTCTGGAGCATATACTTGCGTTCATCATCCACCCAAAAAATCTCTTTATCCTTCATGAAAGCAGGAATCTGTTCAGGGTAAGGAAGCAAATGAGAGTGCCCGTTTATTCTAAGTTTTCTAGCCATAACAGAGAAATTACTTTAATTTTTTATAAGCGTGATAAGCCATTAAGCCTGCCCCTATAAACAGGGCTGATTCGTCTATATTAAACTTGGAATTATGCACTCCAACCGAGTTACTTCCATCTGCAGAGGCCGTTCCCAGTCTGTAAAAACACGCAGGCATTACCTGAGAATAATACGCGAAATCCTCTGCCGTCATTCGCACGTCTAATTTCACCACATTCTCCTCTCCCAAATATTCCTTGGCAGCTATTATAGCCTCTTCCGTGAACGTCACATCATTAGTCAAAAAAGGATATCCAATCCTGATTTCAACTTTTGCCTTAGCTCCGTGAGCAGCTGCTATTCCCTCTGCTGTTTGTTTGATAAGTCCGTGAGCTTCATAGCGCCAATCTTCATCTAATGTTCTAAAGGTCCCTTCCATTTTCACTTCGTTTGGAATCACGTTGGTGGCTCCTTTCGCCTCTACTTTTCCTATACTCAGCACCGTGGGTATAATCGGATTGGATCTTCTGCTAGAGACATGTTGCAATGCACAAATAATCTCTGCAGCCACTACCACAGGATCTATATTCTTATGCGGCATGGCTCCATGACCGCCTTTCCCTTTAATAGTAAAGAACAACTCATCGGCACTCGCCATATATATTCCATGGCGGAATCCTACTTTTCCTACCTCCAATTCTGGGAATACGTGCTGCCCAAGAATAGCTAAAGGTAACACGTCTCCAAAAGCCTTTTCACCTAACACTAAACTAGCTCCCCCGGGTAGTTTTTCCTCTCCAGGTTGGAAAATTATCTCTACCCTTCCGTTAATTTCTTCTTTAAATTCATTCAACACAATAGCCGCCCCCAAAGCACATGTAGTGTGCACATCATGGCCACATGCATGCATTATGCCCTCGTTTTTCGAAGCGTAAGAAGCTCCAGATTCCTCCAAAATAGGGAGCGCGTCTATATCGGCGCGTAAAGCTATTCTATTGGTTTTTTCAGGATTGATAATAGCCAGAATTCCAGTTCCTGCAATTCCAGTTTTGTGTTCTACGTTATGGCGCGTTAAAGCTGCACTGATATACTCAGCAGTCTCCACTTCTTCAAAACTAAGTTCAGGATGTGCATGAATATGCCTTCTTATTTCTAACAGTTCAGCCTCTAGTCCCTTGATTCTATGTTTAATCTTCTCTATCAAACCTCAGGCGTATTTAGCTGTGAATATCCTGAAATTATCATTCGAATAGCGGCATAAAGTATAATAATCCCAAAGATAAGTTTCACCTTGGCTTCAGGCAGCTTCATAGCCCATTTAGAACCGAAGTAACCCCCAATGATAAAAGCTACCGCTATTATAAAGGCGTATCTCAAATCGACATTTCCAGCTTTATAGTAATTCATAAAAGCTAGAATCCCAATAGGCGGGAGCATCAGCGTAAGACTAGTCCCCTGCGCTTGAAGCTGAGTCATGCCTAAAAAATAAATCAAGCAAGGCACTATGACCACACCTCCCCCTACTCCAACAAATCCGCTTAAAATTCCAGCAGTAATGCCAATGGCTACTAATATTAAAATGACACTAAAATCCATCTTGATTTTCATTATGAGCCAAAGATAGGCGAAGAGAATTAGACAGACTAGCAGATTGAAATTACTAATCTACCTTTTGAGTGAAAAGAGTACTATTCTTAAAGGAATTAAGAATAATTAATTAACTCCGATTAATAAAAATGTTTAGCGCCTGACCACAGACCTAATTTGAGTAAAATGCCCTTTTTTATTCCTTAAAGCCTATGCAAGGCATAGTATTCTCGAAATACACACAGTCACCAAATTTTTTATGTCAAACTTTTATAACTGATTAACATATGTTTAACTTAAATATAATATTTTTTATGATTTATATGAAACCTTTAGACAAAAAGTACCGTTATACAATATAGATTCAAGATTAAGAGATTTTGAATTGGTTAAAGGTTAATAAAAATTAAATGGTCGGGGTGGTTCCCGGCCTTTTTTATGCCTGCTAATTTCTATGATTTCTCTAAATCATTCAGAAACCAAATTCACCAGAAAACTTCAAGCACAGATTAAACAGACAAACTTATCAGCAGAATGGCTAAGTCAAGACTAGAAAAATTGGCCCCGAAACTGCGGGTATTTAGTTTATCACTGAAATACTAAGAATGAATCTCTCATATATGATTTTATTCTGAAAATATCTTTTCCCGCAGCTAGCAAATAAATCTTGTACTTCTTCTCTCTAATACAATTAAAGCAATCAAAAGTCTATATTTAAAGATAGATGAAGAACGCCATCTAGTATTTGACCATCATCTACTCCCCATCCATAGTCCGCTCTCACAAAATAACCTAAGATTTTGGCTCTGGCTCCGAATCCATAACTCCATACTACGGGCTCTCGGTTATTCTCAACGGAGACCAAAACAGGATTTCCTGCAGAAACCACTTGGTTAAACTGATTCTCTTCGCTGTATGGATTAAACCCATTCCATGCTGAGCCTATATCTGAAAAAAGCGTGAACATAAACGTTTTAGTGAACTCGGAGTTAAGCGGTTTCTTACTAAAAAAGGTAAACACAGGCCAACGAACTTCTGAATTTATGACCGCAAAGTTATTTCCGTTTCTACTATTTTGGAAAAATCCTCTCATCGGAGAAGACTGACTCAGATAATAATAACCCTGGTCCTGAGCTATTTCTGCGTCCCCCTGCTTAGCCAGAAGTTCGCTATCCACTCCTCCCAATACGTTTAATATTTTTCTATCTCCAAAGGAAGTACTTCCGGCTCCTCTTAATGCCACAGTTAAGTTTCTATATATATGGGTATAATGCCTAAAATCCAATCCGACTACTTGCATTCCCGAATTCTCTTTGGTCGGCTCCTGATAATATTCAGCGAATACCTTATAACGTATTCCCTCCAATAGGTTAAATCCTCTGGAGCGAGTGTTATCATAGACATAAGCGACTCTTAAGCCTGCCATAATATCACGGTCATTTTCTATACTGGCATTATTTATTTCCGTGGCGTATACCTTAATATCGTCCAAGAGGGCTATGGCTGTTCCTCTTATACTCCTTACCTCATCTAGCGGGTAAGTGAGCTTATAAGTTCCCATTAACATCTGGGACTCGGCTATCCATGGTAAGTTTGGTAAGATGGCTTGGCTTGAAAAACGTTGTACTGAATATTCTTTATCTAGGCGTTTTTTTAGATTTTGGTAAAAAACCCCTCCTTCGATCCCGCTATTGCTAGCGCTCAACCGAACAGCTCCCTTTAATTTATGGTCTTCAAATAAATCAGATACCCTGGCCATACCTCCTATTCCACTTCCCTGATTCAGGTTAGTGGTAGCGCTAAGGGACTGATACATTTGAAACCCTAAACTATTATCTAGCTGAGTGGTCACTTCATCTATAACGAAGTTTAATCGGTAATTTCTGGATTTAGGGAGTTCGAATTTTTTATCCGCATCAGTTGTGCTTTCCGGTGAATTCGCCATATCCTGAATTCTTACTGTCTCTTTTTCTATTTCCACATTTCCACCACTCGCAGAGAACTCATAATTCAGCGGGTCTGCCTCCCTGTCTGAGTTATCGATGGGTATAATCTGTAATTCTCCTGCCGCTTCTGGTGAGCAATCATCTTCGTCTTCTAGATCTTCTTCTCCTGTGTCTGTAACCGTTTTTCCATCCTCCAGTTTTCCCCAATTAAACTGTTGTCTGCCAGCTTTATAAAAGCTATAATTAAACGTATTTCTTTCTGGATGAATCTGGTAATTATCAAGCTGAAAAGGATAATTACTGAGCATAGTTTCTTTAGTGAAATACCGGTAATGAATAGTCGTATCTACTCTACTAATAACGCTATCTACATTAGCTGCGTATTGATTTTTAAAGTTCTTTCTAAACGAGAGATAACTAAAATACTTTTCTGATAGCGCTTCTGGCTGATCCTCGTCTAAATCTGGAGTTCTAGTAATCTGTTCCATTGAAGGGTTACTTCCAGGATAGAATAGGTAAATGTCTTTTATATTCGAATACACATCCACTGGAATATCTACTCTTAAGGTGTCATCGGGTCTGTTACTCGAAAATATTATGGTCTCAGAGCCAGGCAGAAAACTCGGGTGTAGATCATCATAAATATCATTTGTCAGCCGAGTTTGGCTATTTCCGATAACGTAATACATGTATAAATCAGTCTGACCTAGCGCCACACCTGAGAATACTATTTTTTTACCATCAGCTGAATAGCTTAGATCGATTACTTTTTCTATTCTAAATAATTCCTTCTCCACCGTCTTTTTATCCGTTAAAGTGTAGTTATTGAGGTAAACTCTTCCCTTTTTCTCTGTAATAAAAGTAAGCACCTCACTATTTGGGTGCCAAGTAGTATTGGGATAAGATAAGTCTTGGATCCGGTCTATTTTATGCTCTTTCTTTATGAGTCTCTTTAACTTTCCCGTTTCTATTTCATAGAGCCATACTTTATACTGGCCGTATTCATGTGTTACGAAACTCACATACTTCTCATCTGGGCTTCTTTTAAATTGACTATAGGTGTATCTAGCTTTGTACTTTACTGGAATAGCCCCTAAGTATTTACTAAATCTTTTATCTAACCTCCTCCATTTTTTTCCTCCATACCCTAGTATTTCCCAGTTTTCTACCAGCGTTCTTAACTCTCTGTAAGATCTAGAATTTTCTTCGGGAGTTACTGCATCAAACTTGGCTATAGTCTTTTTTCTCTTTTCAGCATCCGTCCCTTCCCAAGCCTCTATCTTATCAAGCTGCTTAACTGTGTACAGTCTATTTATCTTTATCTCAGCATAAGATGCTTCCTCTTGTTTAAATTTAGTTTCCCAGTAATCTACAAACTTGTAAGACATAGACTCCAAGTCCTCCCCAAGCACAAATAAAAATCCATCCTCTACATTTCGACCTATTTTAGTCATGTATAAGATGTTCGGAATCACATTTTCTCCGTACACATCTGCTATAAACTTCCACATAGCATGCCCTGAATATTTTACTTGCTCTCCCTGAATATCATTAAATGATTCATAAAGACCTGTTTTTATTCCGTCTCTGATGTACTGATTCGATTCCGAATCCCATTCCTCACCCGCGAAACTTATTAAACCTTCTTTATACCAATCTGGAATACTCAAAAACGTAGAACTTCTAAGAACATCTTTCCAATTTCCCCCTAGCATCATTTGACTAAAGAGCACTCTGGCTAGGCCTTCTCTTATTTGAGTTGCAAAATGGCCATGATCCCCATCAAAATACACAAAGAGTTTAGAGCCCACTATTGCTGTAGTTCCACCTATGTTTCCCTGATTATCATCTATAATCCCTAAGTTACTCTGTCTAAAATCTGTCTGAGTATTGTAGACTATAATTTGAACTCTTTCTTGAAGAGTGAAGTCAAATAATTTTTCTACTTTTATTTGAGAAATCCCAGCAGATTGCACCGCGAATTCTGCCAGCTCTTTTCCTCCTTTGTAGAAGTAAACATCAATATAATCGGAGGGATAATATAACCAATCGAAGGATTTGTATTGCACTCTATTCTTACCAAAGTCTTGCTGCGAGCCGTTGTAAAACTGGGCCTCTGAACTGTGCCAAGTCAAAAGAAATATAAAAAATCCCAGGTAACGATATGTCTTAAAGAGAGTTTTCTTCATTGAATTGGTGTAAAGATAACAGATACAAGCTATTTATGTTGTACTAAAAAAGTAGAAATTCTATGAAGGTTAAACTTTACTTTAGCACAAATGGAAATTTTAAAATTCACGTTCGGTCCTTTTTCTGAGAACACCTATGTGTTAGCAGATATCGCATCTAAAGAATGTATCATCGTAGACCCTGGGATGTATGATTCTGACGAAAGAAATTACTTTAAACAAAGCCTAAAGTCCAGAGAGTTAACTCCTACGCTTCTCGTTAACACACATGCGCATATAGATCATGTGATGGGAAATTCGTTTGTTCATGATGAGTATGGGTTGGTTCCTCAGATACACAAACTAGGTGAACTCGTAATGGCGCGCGCTCAATCAACTGCTCAGCTCTATGGACTAAACTATGATCTTTCACCAAAAGGGGAGACAACTTTAGAGGAAGGGGAAGATGTAACGTTTAACGGCCATAGGTTAGAGGTGTTTTTTACTCCAGGACACTCCCCAGATCATATCGTTCTTTACAACAGAAAAGAGGATTACATAATAGGCGGAGATGTTCTTTTTAAAGGAAGTATAGGAAGAGTAGATTTACCGGGCAGTGTGCCAGAAGATCTAGAAAAAAGCATACTTACTAAGCTTTACGTTCTTCCAGAAAAAACCAAAGTGCATCCAGGTCATGGACCTAAAACTACTATAGGAGAGGAAAAAACGTCTAATCCGTTTGTATCAGAACACTCATCAAGCCTTAGTTAGGCTAAATGCAAAAGTGGATCCCTTGCCTAAGGAACTCCTTACAGAAATATGATGCCCGTGAGCTTCCAAAATATGCTTAGTTATAGCCAAGCCTAATCCTGTGCCTGCTATGTGTCTACTTCTACTTTTATCAACACGGTAAAAACGTTCAAATAATCGAGGCAGGTGTTTCTCTTCGATGCCTATACCATCATCCTTTATTTCTATCAGAATAGTGTCATCCATATCGTAAAACCTCACTTCAGTATATCCTCCCTTATTTCCATACTTCACCGAGTTTAGTAGAAGGTTGGTTATAACTTGTGTGATTTTCTCCTTATCTGCATTTACGAATTCAAATTTCTGATTCGACGATTTTAAGCGTAGCTCTATTTCAGATCTCGCAGAGGTAGATTCTAGTAATTCAAAAACCTCATTAGTGAGATTCACGATATCAAACTTCTCCTTAATCAATGGCAGTTCTGCTCCTTCAGCAGCAGTGATAGAATCTAAATCTTCTAAAAGAGCCGTCATTCGGGCTACACTTTTGGCTGCTTTTTTCAAGAAGAGCTCGTTATGCTGAGGATCATCTAGAGCTCCATCTAATAAAGTTAGAATGTAACCTTGAATGGTAAAGAGCGGTGTTTTCAATTCGTGAGACAGGTTCCCGATAAACTCTTTCCTGAAATTTTCCTGAATCTGAAGCTCTTCTATTTTTCCAAGCTTATCCTGTGTCCAAGCATGAACATCTCTATTTACCTCTTCAAGTAAATCACTGTCTTTTACTTCAGAATTGAGAATACTTTTGGTCCGTTTAAAGTTGTTTATGGTCTTATAAATGACTTTAACCCTTTCCAATAAAAACTTCTCCAAGTAAAAGTTTACAATAAAAAAAGTCACTCCCATGATTAAGAGTATGACTAGTACCATTTTATAAAAATCAGTGATGGTGTGTAAATTTCTATACACCAGACACATAACCACCAGTGCAGTTATGGAGACTATTAACGCTATCCTAAGGGCTATACTTTTCGAGCTTTTCACTTGTTTAATGTTGGAATTTATATCCTACTCCTTTTATAGTAACAAAGTGCTCACTTCCCAGTTTTTCTCTAAGTTTTCGGATGTGAACATCTATGGTCCTATCTCCTACCACGACTTCATCACCCCATACCGAAGATAATATGTTCTGTCTAGTAAACACAGAACCTGGCTGTGAGTATAGCAGGTTAAGGAGTTCAAACTCTTTCTTGGGCAGATTAAACTCATTCCCTTCCTTAATCACTAGGTATTTATCTCTATTTATTACTATGGATAAATTTTCATCCGGTATGCCTATTACGCTAGTTCCTCTTCTCAGTAATGCTTTTACCCTACTCACAAGCACCTTCGGTTTCACAGGCTTAGTGATGTAATCATCAGCTCCAGCATCAAACCCGGCTATTTGACTGTAATCCTCTGCTCTGGCAGTAAGCATGGCTATTATCACACCATTGTGATTTGGACTTTTTCTTAATGCTTCACAGGTCTGCATGCCATCCATTACTGGCATCATTACATCCAGAATAACTAAATCAGGTTTATAAGAGCTCGCTATTTTTAAAGCCTCTTGCCCGTTAAGCGCAGTTCGAACTTGGTAACCTTCCTTACGTAGGTTGTATTCTAGTAGTTCCACTATGTCTTGTTCATCGTCTACTAGTAGGATTTTTTCTCCTGACATTTTAACTTCAATTTTAAATGCAAATTTCTGACTTATACGTTAAGGAATTGTTAATCCTATCTTATGGCTAAACCAAAGCTAAGAATAGAAATTAATGAAAATTGAGAATAGAGATGAATTTTCTAACACCCTTTAAATGGCAAGTAAGTGCTTTACCTTATTTACAAATAAAATTGGTGATGTTTTTTTAATCCCGTTTTTACAGGCTACTCGAACTTCCCCCATTCGCTTCGAGCAGCGAAAAATAAAACTATAGAGTCTCTTTAATTTGGCTGTTCTCTGGGCCTAAGACAATTCTGTAAGCCGTCCAATGGCATCCTATAATCGAATATAATGAGTCTTGGTATGCGTTAAACAGCTTTTCTCAATCCTTCTAATTCATCTGTATAGGCCGACACCAGTATTCCTGTAATTTTAGTCATAACAGTTAATAAAAATGCGTACCGAAAACTCAAGAGGTTTTAAAATAACAGTAGAAAAGACTTTTAGTGATGTTTAATCAGCTTTCCGATATATTTACAGCAGCTATAAGCGAGGTGTACTCCTCTGATTTAGTCATTCGCTTAGAAAGGTTAAAGATTCTATACGACGTATGATACTTTAAAAATATAGCCCCACAAAACACAATAAAAACAAATCCTAGATATACCAGAGGTGTTTGAAAAACACTACGCGCTATCACCAATAAAACAGTCCAAAACAAGGGTATAATTACTGTGCCTATGACTATCTTAGCTGAGGAAGTAAAACAGATGTCTTTCACGATTTTACTCGCCAGCTTCTTTCCTAGGAAATAAGGAATCGCCGTCACTAAATACCCTATAAAGTATATGGGAATTAGGATAAGAAGTTTCTTCCCAAAGCGCTTTCGCAGGGATTTATCTGCTGCTAACACGAGCGCGGGCATGCCAAATGAGCTATTCTCTAGCTCAATGATTTCTTCATCAGATATCTGTCCTTCCAATGAAGACGTGTAATTGCCTAATTCAGCTTCGATTGCTTTAAATTCAGGAATACTACCTCCTTTTTTAGAGAATAGAGCAGACCACTGACGTGTTCGAAAAATAAATAATTTTTTCGAGTAGTGTTCATCTTCATTAATATGAATGACACATTTCTCGAGAGAATCACGTAGACGTCTTGTTAGACCTAATACCATTTTACTCCTATTATCTGGAGTTAAATCAAGCTCATCTGCAGTAATCACCATTTGTTCTCCGAAATGCACAAATCCGGGGTAACCAGAATGCATAATATTGGTGAAATGAAGACCTACTGGCTGAATAATGATCTTATCACTTTTCCCAGCGTCAAACACATCTCCTATAAGTCGGGCAGCTCCCTTTTTAAATTGTTTTAAATTCTGATCTGGCTGATGGGTTCCTTCTGGAAACAATGAAATAATCTGATGGTTCTCTAATCTATTAAGACTCTCTCTGAAAGTAGGAGCATTCGACTCTATAATATTGACTTTATCATGTGGTCTGTATACAGGCAACATATTTAACCCTGTGAGCACTTTTTTAGCCAAACGATTCTTAAACACATCTGCTCTTGTAAGAAAATTTAACTGTTTAGGAGAAGTTATGCAGCATAATAAGGGATCTATAAGTGCATTCTGGTGGTTAGAGATCAAGAGTACAGGCGCACCAACATCACAAATCTGAGCTGAATTTCTAACATCTAAATTTCTGTAAAAAAGCCTTATAGACCAATTTACCCAGGGCTTCATTATAGCATATAAAATAGAAATTCTTAGCATTAGATGATTCTATAAAATTAGGCGAAGATAGGCAGTTTGATTCTACTAACGTTTCATTTTCTCACCCCACAACTTATAACCTGACCTTCCAGGTGCTGACCCTTTACAGTCTTCAGGATTTCGCTTAGAAAGAAACATAAATTTAAGGCTGAAAATGATAGGTCGATATCCACTCTCGAAGTAGCGCAGAGTGCCTCTTCCGCTCTCCCATGGAACTATATTAATAAGAGGGACTTCTATGCTAGGAACTATGAAGGTTCCCTTTTCAGCTTTTAAACCAAATGAAATTTTATAATGCAGTTGCACTTGAATTGGCTCAGGAGAATTGGGAGTAATCTCTGGCTGATTGTTGGGTGTAATTTCACTATTCAGCAGAAACCGATAGTCCCCGTTAAAACCAATCCCATTTTGGATAAAAGAATAACTTGAAATCTGCCAAATATTGCTAAAATTCACATAGACACTTGCGAAGTTATCTTTAAATATAGATTTCACCGGTTCCTCCAAATCGCAGGTTTCACAAGTAGTCTCGATTTCTTGTCTACCCATTAATTTCTTGTAAGCTAACCCATAATCTAAGTGATTGAGAAAGTAAAACTTATCAAAGAGATGATGCCGGCCTACTTCTGCATACAACCCTACCCTTCCTGCAGATAAGAGCTCTTTTGAAACTCCCTCAACTTCAGTTTGAAGTTCTATATTTTTCTTAGAGGGAATCATATCAGTAATGCCAGGAGAAAAATGCCATCCAGACTTTTTCATGCTCTGATCATCTAACTTATAGAGTGGCTTCATCTGTCTCTGAGCGCCTGCAAAAATTGAAATTATGGTGATTGCAAAGAGAAATTGATACTTCATGGATACTAACTTTAACGGATATGAAGTTAACTTGTTTTAGCGGACAACTAAACGTTGTAACGCAGAAAAACCACCCAAAGAATATTTAGAAAGTTATTTCATCTAAATTTGACAACCACAATGAAGCTTAGAGCAGAAAAATTAATTAAAAAATATAAGTCCCGAACAGTAGTGAAAGGGGTTTCCATAGAAGTAAACCAAGGTGAAATCGTAGGACTGCTCGGGCCAAACGGTGCCGGAAAGACTACCACGTTTTACATGACAGTGGGGCTGGTAAAACCTTTATCGGGAAAGGTTTACTTAGACGACAGAGACATTACTTATGAACCTATGTTCAAGCGTTCTCAACTCGGAGTAGGATATCTACCTCAGGAAGCGAGCGTTTTTAGGCAGCTCAGTGTAGAGGATAATATTTCTGCTGTACTCGAATTAGGGAAGCATAAAAAAGCTGAACAGAGTGAACGACTGGAAGAACTACTGGAGGAGTTCAAGCTGCAGCATGTGAGAAAAAACAAGGGTAATGTGCTTTCTGGTGGAGAAAGAAGAAGGACGGAAATAGCGCGAGCTTTAGCTACCGATCCTAAATTCATATTACTTGACGAACCCTTTGCTGGAGTAGATCCTATAGCCGTAGAAGATATCCAGCGGATAGTAAGCAATTTGAAAAATAAAGACATCGGAATTCTTATTACAGACCATAACGTGCAAGAAACACTGAGTATAACAGACCGGGCTTACCTAATGTTTGAAGGGAGCATTCTTAAAGCAGGAACTGCAGAGGAACTGGCTAGTGATGACGAGGTAAGAAGGGTTTATTTAGGTCAGAATTTCGAGCTTAGGAAAAAGGTGTAAATACCTGATGCAACATAACTCCAAGAAGATGAGTTAAACTATCAGCCATTCATAGGCTCAAAGGTGGAGTAGTAAAAAGTCTAAATGGAAGAGTAAAGCATGAAAAATATACTTATCATTTTGCTATGAGTTATGCTGTCATTCGCATACTCTAAAGATTCCACAGCCCAAAGCACCAAGACAAAAGGTTATAACTACAAGGCCCATTCGCAGTGCAACTCAAAACACGCTAAAATTAACGCTAAAAGATTCAAAGCAGCTGGGGGTGATTTAACAAAAATGAAATGCGGAAAGAAGCGTAGAAAAAAAGCACAAGTAAAACAAGTTGTAGGAAATAAGATAATGGCATGGGGGTTTATTAACACGAAAGCATCCTTAAATCTCTCCAACGAATCAAGCATCGATTAAAACACCATGGCAGCTAGTTTGGGCGCATGGTTTTCATCATCTTCCATTGGAGCAACCTCTGCTATCTGGTTAAAGAATATACCAGAATCATAAAGCCCTAGATCAACGAGCCTCTAAATTTATAATTAAAGTCGGAGTTTGACAGAGATTCCCTAAATGTATGATAACGCCTAAATAATGACCAAACGCCATCCCTGATAAAATCTAGCAGCATTTCGATCAGTTGGGTGGTCTATATTTCCATTCCTAATTTCTAGATTCATCGAATGGTGATATTTTAAATTCATCGGTTATAGAGGAATATTCCCGTGCTTTTTTCTAGGCAAATTCACCACCTTGTTCTCCAGCATTTTAAACGCTTTAATAAGCTTTTCCCTAGTCTCGTGCGGCTTTATTACTGCGTCCACGTATCCCCTAGCAGCTGCATTATATGGATTAGCAAAGAGGTCTGCATATTCTTGCTCTTTCTCTTTCCATTTAGCGTCGGGGTCTGCTGCTGCTTTTATCTCACCTTTAAATATGATTTCTGCCGCGCCTTTAGCTCCCATAACAGCAATTTCAGCCGTAGGCCAGGCATAATTCATATCAGCTCCTATGTGCTTAGAGTTCATTACGTCATAAGCACCCCCGTAGGCTTTTCTGGTAATTACCGTAATTCTAGGAACTGTAGCTTCACAGAAGGCATACAGTAATTTAGCTCCGTTAGAGATAATTCCGTTCCATTCCTGATCAGTCCCAGGCAAGAAACCTGGCACATCTTCTAACACTAAAAGTGGAATATTGAAAGCATCACAAAACCTCACAAATCGTGCAGCTTTATTCGACCCTTTAATATCTAACACACCAGCTAAATATGCTGGCTGATTAGCCACTATTCCTATGCTTTTTCCGCCTAACCTTGCTAAGCCTATCACTATGTTTTCTGCATAATCTTTATGCACTTCCATAAACGACCCAGAATCTATCAGTTCATCTATTACTTCTTTAATGTCATAAGGCTGATTAGGATTATCTGGGATAATACCATCTAACTTTTTACGTTTCTCATTAGACCCTTCGTAAGCCTTCTGTGGAACTTTATCTTCACAGTTCTGGGGCAGATAGCTTAATATATTCTTAATTCCGTTCAACGTCTCTATTTCATTTTCATGTGTGAAATGAGTAACACCGCTTTTGGTGCTATGTGCAGATGCACCGCCTAAATCCTCTGAACTCACTAATTCGTGAGTCACTGTTTTCACTACGTTAGGTCCAGTCACAAACATGTAAGAAGAACCTTCAACCATAAAGATAAAATCAGTTAATGCAGGAGAATAAACTGCACCACCAGCGCATGGCCCCATTATGGCGCTTATCTGAGGAATCACACCACTTGCTTGGACATTTTTATAAAAGATATCTGCATACCCACCTAAAGAGACCACGCCTTCTTGAATTCTAGCCCCTCCACTATCGTTAATACCTATTAATGGGGCGCCATTCTTTACGGCTAAGTCCATCACTCTGCAAATCTTTTCAGCATGAGCCTCTGCTAAAGAGCCTCCCAAAACCGTAAAATCCTGTGAAAAAACATATACTAACCTTCCATTTATTGTTCCGTAACCAGTAACCACTCCATCACCTAAAAAGATTTTTTTATCTAAGCCAAAATTGGTGCTACGGTGCTTGACTAAAGCTCCCATTTCTTCAAACGAGCCATCATCCAGCAAGTAATCTACTCTCTCCCTAGCTGTTAACTTCCCTTTAGCGTGCTGCGCAGCAATTCTCTTTTCACCTCCTCCTAACTTAGATTCAGCTAATTTTTCATCTAGTGCTTTAAAATTATCCATGTGTGCAGATTTTGAGCAAATATACTTCATGAATGCAGTTGATTCATGACGGTTTAAAAGTTTGGCTAACAGCTTGGATCTGTGCAAAATACGTAGTAAGTTTGTGCTATGCTGAAGCCATGGCTCAGAAGATTCAAGCCTGCTTATTCAGCCTATAACTACCTTAAAAAGAGCATTTTAAAAGGTTTTAATGAGAAATATAAGTCTTTAGGTCTAAGCAAGAAGTATTATAATCCAGTAACAGCTAGTGATTTTAAAGATCTCCCCGAAAAAAAGAATTGGTTAGACGAAAAAAACTCCAGAGACTTACTTCCCGGAGATGGTTTGTTCGAACTTTTCTCAGAAGAACATAAAACTGAACTTCTTAAATGGTCTGATAATGGTTACTCTATCCTAAGAACATTTTTTAGTGAGGGTCAGATAGACCTAGTAAACAAGGACATAGAAGCCCTCACAGAAAATAAAAGTGCAGACTGGAGATATGGAAAGAAAATAATGTTTGCTCACAAGCAAGCTGAATCCATAAAAGACCTCGCCCAAAACGGGTCTTTAAAACAAGTTATGCAGATGCTCTTGGAACAAGAAATAGAGTTATTTCAGTCTATCAATTTCCTAGAAGGAAGTGAGCAGAAGACTCATTCTGATTCTATCCATATGAGCACGTACCCTAAAGGAAACCTTATCGCTGCCTAGGTGGCGTTAGAAGATATAGGCATCAACCAAGGACCACTTCACTATTATTCCGGAAGTCATCAGTACCCTTATTTTATGAACAAAGACTTTAAGCATGGCGGCAAAGGAATGTTTTTAGGAAAACGCCCGTATGATTTTTATGAAGACAGTATATCGAAATTCGTAAAATCTAATGCCCTAAAAAAAGAAATCTTCCTCGCCAAACAAGGGGATGTCCTGATCTGGCATGCAAACCTATTGCACGGGGGCGAAGAGCATCTAGATAAAAGCTTATCTCGAAAAAGCATGGTATTTCACTATTACGCTAAAGAGGCCATTTGTTATCATGAAATCACTCAGCGTCCTGCCTTAATTTCGCAGTAATTTTAGTGGTGGATAATTAATTTCTAGCGGTGCAATAGATGCCTTTTATCCGAAAGACTTATCGTATAAATTCCATTCGGAAGATTCGAAAGAGGAATGGTGGGATTTTTTCGCAAGACTTCACGAAGAAAATTGAATTCTAATACGATTAGTTTGCTAATTTTATAGAGAAAGTCGAATTGAGAATACATTAGAATACAGAGCATCAGAAGCATTTCCTATATCAGTTAAGGCGTAATCTAGAGTGATATTTTTTAATTTCAATCCAAGCCCAAAATTTGGCTGAAACGTCCACACGGAGTTAATTACCCCCTCATCACTAGGTTCTACCGAACTTAAATCTATAGGAACTAAACTAGAGGCTTCTTGTATATTTCCTATACCGCCTCTGATAAATAGTTTATCCTTATAGCTTAACTCTACCCCAAATGTAGGATCTGCGCTAAAGTTATCTGACTGAATGATAGTATTTCTTCTGCCATCAGTAGTAAAGTTCAAATCTATTTCTGTAATCAGATTTAATTTTTCAGAAATGGACGTAAGTCTTTTGGCTGCCAAAATTATTCTAGGCAGTGTTACCTCTAATGATTTCCCTGGGATTTCATTTCCTGTAAGCGTGAAAATTTCCTCGACTTCTTCTCCTAAGTCGGTATTCCATGAGTTAACTGTAGTAGTAATATCTCTTCCTACTGCTGAGAATCTATATTTTTTATAATCGTAATTAATGGAAGCATCTATTCCAAAACCAAACGCATTAGAAAAATCTCCTATTCTACGGTATATTATTTTAGCGTTCGTGCCAAATGAGACTCCTGTTTTCTTAAGTCTTCGAGCGTAAGAAAAAATAAATCCATAATCGGCTGCAGAGAATGTCGTGACTCTATCGTAATCTAAGTTCCCTTGCGCGTCTATTAATTGTGTGGTATTAGGAATGTCATCTACTCCGAATCTTATAACAGAAAATCCAACCGAAGATTTATTGTCTATTGATTTAGCTAATCCTATATAATCGTATTTAGCTATTCCTGCAAAATACTCTGAATGCATTACAGCTCCTTGAAATTCATCTTTAATATCTACAAGACCAGCTGGATTCCAATATCCTGCATAAACATCATCGGCAGAGGCGATAAAGGAGTTAGACATCCCTAAAGCTCTTGCTCCTACTCCGATGTTTAAGAATTCATTACTGTATTTAGGTGTATCATCATCTGAAGAGCCTGTCCCTGAAGTTACCCCTGATTGTGACAGAGAAGAATAAGAACCCGCTATTAATAAAATAAAGATTAATGAAAATCGCATGTGTGCAAATGTAAATACTATTAGTTGTGTGATTATAACTAAGCGAGCCGGGAATTATTGCAACGCAGTGAGAGAATAATATACTCATTTTTCTTATTCATTTTTAAGCTTAGCTTGTTTTAATGAGGTCCTGGATAACCACTTAGGAAGAACTGCTGCTCCAATAAACAGGTAAGGAAAATAAGTAAGAAAACGCCAGATTATGGCCACTAAAGCTACATACTGCGCACTAATTACAATGTTTTCGAAAAAGCCTGCCAGAGCGATTTCAGCTATACCAGCCGAGCCGGGCGTAGGAGAGACTAGCATATAAACCCACATAATCAACTGACGACCATAAACAAACAACTGGTCTATATTCCCCATAAACGCCATAATAACGAAATT
>CESU01011292.1_pt1 | contig 20724 bp, 27 predicted proteins | sample 531141 | NCBI WGS metagenome assembly CESU01 (sample SAMEA2621401, study PRJEB7988) | marine metagenome | isolation source: saline water (ENVO:00002010), including
AGCACCACGCTCTAACCAACTGAGCTATGGGATCATGGGTCATACAACGTGATCGTAAAACGACCTTTGCGTACAACCGTCGGCTCAATGAAGAGTCGAGCTATCTTGTCTTTTCCTCGTGTCGTACCTTTAAGTTCCTTTGCTGTTTTATCGAGTGTTGCTTCTGATCTAAATATTTCTGTATTACTCGTGTAGGTTTCAACCCCATCTTTTGTGATTACCGTTATAATATTTGGGGGTGAAATTTGTGCACCTATAAAATCGGAATGTCTGTACATTTTTTTGAACATGTCATGTAAGATATATAACGCGGGTATTTTTATTTTGAATCTGCTGTATCATTTTCGTCTTCAGTCCCCGCGACCGAACCAAAGGGGCCGATGTGTGCGTTTGTAGAGTTGGTCATTTTATACTAATTTGTAGGTATGTACTCCCACTTAAGTGAAAAACATATCTTTTTCCAAATAACATCTTGTTGATGAAGTTTATCTTTTGATTTCAACAATGGAAAATATTGTAAATAAGAATCTTCACTGAGAAGCTCACAAAATTTATATAAAACGTATGAATAACTTAAAAAGTTTTTTCTTTCTGCGGGGCAATGTGCATTAAAAGGTTTCTGTATATCTTTAAACATTATTCGTAATCGTTCCTCCAACTCCATCGACATTTTTGGTGGATCTATTCCACTCAAAATATTAGAGATATAAGGAACATGCTCATAGAATTTATTCAATTTAAGTTTTTTAAGAAGAGATCGTACACGGGCATGCGTAATCTCGGATAATGACTTAATTTTTATCTTTTTGAATTCGTTTCGAAGTTGTTGTATTACTTCTGGTGGAATGGTCGTCATTTCTTGTGCCTGAAATTGACTCAACCATTCATTGAAATGGTTATCCCGTTTATAAGAATAATTAATGATCTTCTCCGATGTCTCTTGTTCTTCTTTGTATGTTAACTCTTCGCTTATAAGCATCTCAACAACCATACCACACGAATCACAAACGACATCCGCGGTATTACTGAAATGAAATAAATTACTTTCACGACAATTTGGACATTTTTCTATAGCCACTCTTTCCATAGGTCTATCCAAGTTCATATTTTCTACATCTATGAGATAATCCGTGAATATATCCTTCTTTTGAAGTCCCGTGGTCTCTTTTAATTTGAAAACATTATCCGTTTTTACTTCACCTATAGTAGTATTCGTATATTGTTTCATGTATGGTGTGCAACTCATCATATAATCCGACATTTCACGTTCATAGATACTTTTATTATGTGGTTCATCTTCTATATTTTTCATCCATTCATCTATTTTATTATTATATCGGCTTAAAAAATTACCTTCCATGTATGTTAATGGGATTTATACATTCGTTTTTAATTAACCTAATTTACATTTTTAAAAGTTTAGTAAAAAAATTAACATACGTTGACGACTTTACTATAGTCACTGAATGTATAGAGTACGACGTGGATCACACAAAAAGTAAAGATAGCGACGAACCTTTTTGGATAAATGAAAGAAAGGTTTGGGATTCTGATATAGATGGTTATTACGCGGATATAGATGTAGCCGACGTTATAAAGGACCCACCCGAATGTGTTAAGAACATTTTAGTGAGAATAAAGTTTTGGTACGGAAACAAAATCTATAAATATTTGACACGTGATATGGAATTTAAATGGCCACCTAAAAGGAAGCCGGGTGTTTCATTTCACGTCCCATTGAAAAGTGCGATATTGATTGATGTATCTGGAAAACCTGTAAAAGATGTGTTGGGAAAGATAATTCGTTATGCGGGACCTCACAACGATTTTTATAGGAATGATATAAAAATCGAAGACATGTTTTGGTATAACCGAGAGACGTATAATGAATATCCAATTATTAAATTGACGAATATTCTGGGAATTGTTAAAAGTGTTAAAGTGGTAGATGGAAAACTCACGGATCTTCAGATACCTTAGTAGCTAAATAAAACTTGAGATCTCCCAAATTTGCGACATTGTATTTAAGAATCAAAAACCTATTTTGTTCTTCTTGCATGATTTGAACTGTTGCACACATACTCGTAGCTTTGGTAAATATATTCATATACCTTAACGAGTATAATCCATAAACTTTTTTACAATTATCTACACATTCAATCTCTGTTTCTTGGTTTGCAAAATCACCCTTACATGCTAATTTCAATTTATTTTCGTATCGTGTAATTTCAATTTCAGTACCTATGTTTGACATATCCCTGCATATGCGCTGAAAATCAACCGATGGCATTGGTGTGTTTGTGGTCATAGTCATATCCGGAACTTCTATTTGATTTTCGTTTATATCAAGAAGTTTTAGTTCGAATTTGGTACAAGTTTTTTTAGATTCATTAAATATCTCTATATTCATATACTCCTTGGAACTGATGCTGATAATGAGTACATCGTTATTTGTTATAGTTTTCAAAAGCTTATAGACGTTAGTCACATTAATACCTGTATCTATCTCACTCTCACACTCGTACTCCTCAAAATTTTCAGCTGCTAAGTGCATGTCAATGAGAGAAGTTCTCGCAGTATCTAACGTCACTATATACATCCCATCGGGCTTAAAGTAAATGTTAACATCGTTAAGAATATCTTTTAATACTTCAAATGTTGATTTGATTGCAGCCGCTTGAATAGTGACTAACTTCATTCTCAATAAATCTATTTTTAATTCTTTATATCAGTATACGCTTCAGTTTTTACATCTTTACTGATTTTCTCCTGTAGATCTGTTGTCATAGCGGGCTGTAAAGATTGACCATAACTATCTAAACTAAAAATAGCATCCGTACCCTCTCCGTCTAATGTCGTCATCCCAGAAAATCCAAATTCACAGGATTCTAACTCTTGTACTGGAAGTAAAGATTCCAACCATGCTTTTATTTCAGCACCGACTAATAATTTTCCATTCTGGGTCAACATCGTAGGTACACGTGTTATCTTATTCCTAAACTTTGGTGGTATGCCCATACTATTTATATTGTGAAGATTAACGATCTGTCTCAATGTTTCGTGTTTATTAATATAGTTTAATGTTTCCATGCTATGCGAACAATTCGGGCTGAAAATTAACAGGGACATTCTAAAATAATTACGTAAAAAAAAGATGAAAAAATTACACACTTTTTCTTACGTATATATAAATGAAAGTCGTAGCATTACTTTTCATAGTATTACTCATTCTCATGTTATCCAGAGCGGAGCAGTACGAAACTGCACGTACTCCTGATGAAGAGCCAAAGCTCAATATGGAGGAATATGTCGTAGATGAAAATTCTAAAATAGATAAGGATTTACTTCAAAAAATTGTTCTGGAGACTAATAAGTATATAACAGAAAAAACGGGTTTATGTAACTACATCATAGAAACGACGGACATGAAAATTTATTCTCACAAGAAAAACAAAACAAACTTATACAAGTGCACATTCATGAGTGTAAAGGAGGGTGGATTTTCTTATGGTATGTCGTATACGGTTGAAGTTATAGTAGCTAATAATGAAATAAATATCATAAACGCCAATAAACAACCCATGGATGTTAAACCTCCAGCTGATTCTTCACCATTCATGAAAGATATACAAGGACATCAATATCTGGCATACGAAGAGATTCGAGATAGTGAGTTAGATTTATTAAAATTATAGTCATAGCTAATTGTATGATCAGCGTAAATGACATATCAAAAGTCGTTGACAAAAGGAATCGTATCAAGAAAGAGACGTACGTCAAGTTATACGAACAAGTTACCAGGAAAATAAAGCGTGCGGTTGAAATTAAGCAACTCTACGTCGACTTTGAAGTTCCCATGATGGTGTTGGGGTACCCAACTTATGATAGGATAAAAGCGACATCTTACGTCAAGCGTCAGTTAGAATTGGGTGAGTTTAACGTCGCAATCATAGGAGAATTTTTAATACGAATAACGTGGAAAATCAAGAAACAGATCCGCGATGGGAAAAATGAAGACGATACCACAGAATTTCCAAGCCTCGTAAATCTTAAAAAGTACGCGAACAAGTACAGGGGATTCGCGGGAAAAGGGTGATATTTAAAAGTGGCTACATGATATATGGATAATCTTAATATTCTGGTAGAAGCCAAGCGTGAATACCTAGACCAGCTTTCCATTCTCATGTGCCCAGTTATGATCGACGTATTTGATGTTATGTACCAAGAAGCACACAAACTTTCAAAAGGCCGTAAGGTTCTCATCATGTTTCAGAAACTCTTACAAGATGTTCCAGAGTGGAACGAAACCATGTCGAAAGAGCACACCGATAACATAGCTGATAGGTGCGCATGGTTTAAAGATCTTGTAGCTGCGGTATTTGTCAGTTCAGTGAAAATTTTGTCAGCCGTACGATTGAGCAAGGAAGTCAAGAAACTTTCCGTAAAGTTACCCTCGAATGAAATTTTTATTCATTCTTGTTATAAAAACGCAGCCAAGGATTTATATAAAAATCCATACATTTTCAGTGAAAATCAGTCTGAATATAATCGTAATGATGAATTATTTGAGCGTTTTAGAATTTGTATCGAAGCGACGGTAAAGGAACTCATACCCGTACAACAAATTCTCCAAACTTATATGAGCACAACTGACGATATTATTGATCCTCAAGATGCCGACCTCGAAACTGACGATGTTGATGAATATGATGAAACCCAACAAACTGGCGAAGCAGAACCTGAACCAGAAATGGGTGGCGAATATAACCCAACTGGAGAAAGTGAAGGGATGGTAGACGCACCACCGGAAGACTTAGCACCTCCCCCGATTGAAGAACCAATGGAAGAATCACCCATGGAGCAACAACCCCAACCTCAAGCTCAAGCTTACCCACGCCATTTTGAAAATGAATTTAGAACGATTCCACGGGTACGACCAGGACAACCGCAAGCTCCACCAGAAGATGAAGATTTGTTTCCAGATGCACCCGATTCGAGAATAAAAAAAACTAGGTATTAGTATATGGATATAGACGAATATCTACGAGACCCCTTTGGAGCCAGTATTATAGCGGGTGGTTTAACCGCTGGTTATATCCACATGAAGGCTAAATTAAATAACGAAGGAACCCTAACAACTAGCGCATATGCTAAACCCGCCGCATTGGTAATGATTTTAGTGTATTTTATAGTATCGAATGGAATAGGTAAGCGTGAAACCATTTCAACAGACCCGTTTTGATTAACTTAAAGAATATCTACGTATCGTGTATATAATGACCTCGGTTACCGCCTTTAACGACATGATGGGCCAGTTCCTCACTGAACTCTACAAAACCTTCCCAGAAGAGAAGAGTATCAAGAAATACATCGCAGCCTTCGAACTCATGCGATCCGCTAACGGAAAGCTTGTTGTGGAAGGGTTTATGAATGGCGTTTCTCCTCATGTCGGAAAAGTAAACACTCGCGACGAATCGTTTTTCCTCGAAAATGCGGATAGTATTGAATTTCTCCGCGACATGAACATTAAGGCCTGTTGGCCAAATGCTTCCGATTCCACCAAGGCTGCCATTTGGCAGTACCTTCAAACTCTATACATGCTAGGTACGACTATCACCTCAATTCCCCCCGAAACTCTCAGTATGATTGAAAATGTAGCGAAGCAGTGCGCTGATAAGCTTCAGACCGATGGCGAAGAATTGGATGAAGCCCAGATCATGGCTTCTATGCAGGGTCTACTTGGGAATATGTTGAAAAAATAAAAGTTTTATATATAAATGGTATCAGTCTTTAATGATCCAAAACAATTAGTACGTCAAGATAAAATTACGGAATTTTGGCCAGTAAACACACAATCCTCAGCAGACCGGGTTAACGCGAGTGTGAGGTTTATAATTTATGCCACGTGCATATTATACCTCATTCGCCGCGATATTCGAGTATTTGTCCTCGGTGCTACTGGTGTTGGTGTTTTATACGCGATGGAACAAAATAACATGATTAAACATGGTTCCGCGCGTGCGGCTAATGGAAATCCTGGATGCCAACTCCCTACCGCCGATAACCCCATGGCAAACGTTTTACTGTCAGATTATGATGGTCGCCCCGATCGCCCTTCCGCTTGTGATGTAGATAGTGTTTCTTCGGAAATAGATAAATATTTAACCGGCGATCTTCAATACGGTCCCCAGAAATCTCGTTCCCCTTGGCCAGATCGTCAAAGGAACGCTCTCGCGAGGCAGTTTGTAACTTCTCCAGTATCCGGAATACCAGGCGATCAGACCGCATATGCCGAATTCTTATATGGTAAGAAGGGTGCCCCTATGTGCAAGACTGATGGATTATTCTGTGATCCCAACGCTCGTGGTGTTCAATTGGAAGCTTTTGGGGGTATAGATACTAATGAAGGTGCTAGGGGTGGTGGTGGTTATGGTAATTTTGGTAGCGGTGGTTCGCGAAGGACTGGTCCATCGTCTCCGGGTGGTATGTAATAAAACCACCTATTTAGGTAGATAATATTCTCATGTAATAATAAATGGCGTACCAACTCCAACCAGGATTAAGTCTTGTCCAGAATCCAGCACATCCTCCAGTGTGTGCGACCGATGAAGTTTTTGTTTATCCTCAGCCCAGTACACTTAACTACGGCGGCCGCCCAAATACCATGTTATACGGGACCTCTCCTTACATGGCCGGTAAAGGTTCCCCAGCCCAATTCATAGAAACGAGTGATCAATTACGTCCTCAATCCACCTCTACATTTAATACATCTATAGCTAAAACATACGAAAATCAATATTTCCCCATTCAAAATGTCGAATGCAAGTTACCTCTTCGAACCAGGACTTATGAGCCCGCCAGCACTCGTGCGATGACTCAGAATGTTGTGTTCAATCAGAGATATGCTAAATAAAAAATATCGACAACAATTAAGAATGGCGGACCCAGTATCTATAGCTGCTATAGCTGGATTAGCTTATTTAGGAAAGCGATTAAGCGAGCAACCCGAAAAAACCATGCCACCCGTGACCGAGTCCATACAACCCATACAGGATATGGTTGCTCCAGCGATTATGGATAATTCCTCAACCCGTACACCACAGCGCAAACTCGAACATCCCACATTCGGAGACATAGCTCCTCAATATAGGACCAGTGGAAGTGAAGTTTTAGAAATGCGTGATCGTATGTTTGATACAGGCCGAATGAATAATCTTTCCCCAGTTGAAAAACAACTCGTAGGCCCCGGTCTAGGCGTGGGTCCCGAAGTTCCATCTTTCGGTGGACATCAACAGCTCTTTCGTGTAAACCCAGAAAACGTCGGTGCGTATCGTTTAACTACCCTACCCGGTAGGACCGGTCCAGCGCATGATATATCAGGTGGTCGTCGCGGTGTCATGGGTGATATAGGCAATAATAGGCCCGAGACTACCGCGATGTTGACCGGTCGTCGCCCCCCAGTCGGTGGACGGGCGCAGGGTATGTCAGGTGTAGTCGTACGTTCCGAACATGAACATACTAAGCGACCCACTAACCGTTCCGAGACTGGGTCCAGAACCGACGGTCTCGGTTTCCGTGGAGCTAAGCGTCTCGTATCCGAACTCACATCTTCCCAGGATCCCACCAGGAATAAGAAGGATGGTAATATCGAACAATACGCGTACAACAATAACCCCGCACCCAATATTCATAAATACGCACACGGCTACCTCACCTCACCCGCCTCCAAAATTGGCGAAAAGCGTACGTACGCGGCACCCCATACCGTCGAGGAACTTCAAAAGTATGGGTTCCGCCCCGACGATCGCAGAGGCAAGGCGAATCGTGCCGGTAATGCTGGTCGCATGAACGTGCGATCCGGGCCCCTCAATCAGGGTGGTTTACCTACCGCTGCGAGAACAGACACTACTCGTATAGATGGGCGTGTCAATGGTGTCAACGGTGGGTGGACGCAGCAATACACCAACGATTCTTACCACCAATTAAACACATACAAGGGAAATCAGAACCCGTTGGCATCGGGTGCCAGTCTCAACATAGCCAAAAATCAAATGCAAAAGAACCCTTTATCTCAACAATACTTTTAAATAATATAGATTGTAAAATAACACCCATTAAAATATTATCCATATATTTTAATGAGCGTATACACGTTAGATATAGATAGTGGCGAACGCGACCCCGTATCATACCCGAATCCAGGAGACTACGTTGTCGAACTACGTCATCCCATTTATGATGTTAAGAAATTGTCTATAGTTTCCGCACGTATTCACGCCAGTCAATTACTCGTTAATGATAATAACAATACGTTTTCTATTAATAATACTAATACTATAATTACACTTGATAATGGAAATTATAGCGGAAGAACTTTAGCTACTGAATTGGATACTAAATTAACTGGTATAACTGTCGCGTATGATAAAGATAAAAATGATATAACATTTACTGGTTCTTCTGAGTTTACGTTTAATTTTTACGGTGGCACAAATGGGTATAACTCTAGTGTTGCCGTGGATGGAAAAACAACACCGCACGATATTTTAGGTCTCCCCGCGAGTAACGTGACATCCACGAATAACACTCTCACCACCGGAAGTGTTAATTTACAGGGCCCAGATGCCCTCATCATAAAAATCAGCAACGGCGCCGACGAACTAAATAAAACGGTGTATTCGGATACACCCTTTTATACAGGAAGAATCCTTATGTGTGGGGACGTGGTTAACTATTCGGGTTCTGATGATGCGGTAGAGCATAATTTTGACACGGGTACACAAAACATATCAAAATTACGTATACAATTCTTCTACAGTAGTAATAATCGTTTAATCCCGTACAATTTTAGAAACGCTAACCATATATTAAAACTGAATATCGAATGCAGTACAGACAAATTATATACGACACCTAAGGTCGTTAAAGATTTCTCTTTACCACCACCTGTGCGCATCCCTGAAATGGAAGATCCGGATAGGTGGAAAGGGTATGTATACATTTTCCTGATAGTATTTGTCGGTTTAGCGTTCATTTTGCTTACTCGACCTAAAAAAATTAGCGAGTGATGGCAAATACGGGAGAAGCGGGCTTCTTGACGCGAGTGGATAAACGGGAGATGATCATGAATACAATAACAGAGAGGAGAGTGGTGAACAGCGCGGTGAGAGCGTAGTTAAGACCACCATTCTTCTGGACGCGCACGATCTGGTGAATACCCCATCGAACGAGATCCATCCAAGAAAGGGCAGCCGCGAAGGAGAAACCCGCAACAACGGCATTGAGAGACTGAGTCTCGAGCTCACGGGAGATGGAAGCGAGTACCTCGGAAGCGGCAGGGTTAGACATTTTATAATAGGTTAAGATTTTATTCTGGTAATAACTCTTCAACAAAGACTAATTTTTTGTATTTTTCTTTCCTGTACCCCTTAATTTTTTCATCTCCATCTTCTTCCTCCTCATCAGAATCTTCTTCGTCTGAGAGACTCGATTCTGATGAGTTGTCTACCGTTTTAAATGATTTATAATTTGTATCGGTCCATCCCTCTGGTAATTCAGAGGTGCTCATTACTATCAATAGCATTTTTTATCATCTTCTCTGACGGATTAGTCGGCTTCCATGCTTCCCACGCATCATACGCATCGTTTATAGCGAGCATATTCACATCACTGCCTGAATAAGGTTCGAATTGAATATCCTCTTCCATTTCATCTACGACTTCGATTTCTTCATCATCCGATTCATCCTCGTCGTAAATGTCTGGAAAATAGGAACCTATCTTATTACCGACCGTGTTCATGGCACAATATTTCATACAATATTCCATATCTTTTCCTAATATAGTATCCCTGCCACACGCTTTAGCGTATTGTCCTGAGAGAACCACAGAGTGTTCTAATACAGGTGTTATAATCTCAATTGCCGATTTTTCCAGAGTTGAAGCGAAGTTTTGCGACTCCATCTTTAAATTCTAGTATGTTATTGCTTAGCGCATAAACTCTAAGCTCTCTATTTTCTGACAAAGCGTTCAAGTCAAATTTGAAATTTTGGTTTTTGATCATACTGAAATTTCTTTGACCTGTAGGGTACCATCTTTCTGGTTCTAATGCGAAACTGTAGGAGTAAAATCGTCTAAATAATTGCGTCCGAGAATGATGAATACCACTCTGAACAGCTCGAAGGTTTATAAATTTACCCGTCTTTTCATTCAACATGACTTCACCATCCAATGTCATCTCCAAACTTTGTAAATTTTCGTAGGAAATATAATCATTGTTTAAAATTTGACTCGGGTGATCATAATCAAACGGATTCGATACACTCGTTCTCTGTATAACGAAAAATAATTCTTTGACTGGATTTATAAATTCGGTTCTATGTTTAAAAGGGTTTGTATTGGCCGGAATCGTATCCCTACTCACTTGAAGTTGTGTTATGATATGATTCACTTCTTCTGATTGGTATTTTATCCGTTCTGGGTCTCCGAGTTGTACCATTTCTGTCTGGAGAGACATTGAGTTTATACCCACATCATATATACCTGAAGAAATTAGATTTATAATTCCGTTCATAACAGCGTGTGATGTACAATAATACTTCAACGTGTCCGGCGCATCGAGTGGAACTGTAAAAGTTGCGGGATCCGTTGTCGAACTTAAACCATTCGCGTATGATGTTCCATCCGTATCTTTCAACGCGAAAGGATGCCCAGATTTATTGTATGTAAAATTGTACGTGTTTCCCTTTATCAATGTAAGAGTGGGCTGGGTAGCACCGTCTATTATATATTCATTCACATTAATAGCAACAAAAACATTGAATGTTGTATTATTGGGTGAAGCGCTCACCGGTAAATCGGTTATACACTTTTCTCGAGTGTTTAATTTAATTTCTATTTCACATTCTTGCCGGGTAAGTGCGCATAAAGGGAGAGACAATTCCGGATTATTATAAAAATAAAAAGGTATGTCTACTATACATTTTCGGGGAGTAGTTGCAGTTCCCAAATATCCTTGTATTTTTGTATCACTGACATTTGTTCCCGAAAGTTCGTCTGGACATTTACCTATTAATTTGGACAAATTCGTTTGTTTCGTCTGAGTTATGTAGTTTTCGGAGTGTATCTGGAGCCAATCTGCTGGTATTCTCTGAATAACCTGACCTCCTATGATCAAATCTATATATTCAATCAACGCATGACCTATAGATTCTATGTATGTATACGTAGTACCAAACGTGAGATGTGGAAGTTCGAACTGAACACTAACGTTTTTTATGAGATCACCACAATTGTTAGGAATCGTACATCTTAAAGTACTTCCATATTCTAGGTTTCCGTCTAATTCATGGTTTACTTCATATTTCGCGAAGTTTGTATGTTTCCTGAAATTTTTTACGAAGTGTGTGTACTCTGGATCGTCCGTGAAGAATATATCCTGAGTACCCTTCGTGGCGAGTTGTAATCGTCCCGCCATTCCTAATACTATACGTTAAAATTTTAAGCCCGCTAAACCACTTTCTACGTGAAGTACATTGTAATTTAATGCGTATACTGAAACATCTATGTCACGTGTAGTTGATGTTTCTCCCAATTCTATATCAATTTTTTTATGTATTATACGACTCATGTTTAATTGTCCCGTGGGGTAATACATCTCGGGTTGGAGAGAAAAGGAGTATGAATAAAATTCATACGCGGGGTCTGGGCATCCTGTATGGTGTCGAAGAGATTGTTCGTACGCCAGATATTGCCCACTTTGATCGAAAATAGTTTCACCGTTACATGCGAATTTTACATTTTTTATTAATCTGTGATCAGAACGTTTACCTGGTAAAAGTGTCGTGAATTCTTGGTCGGATGATGAGATGTTAAGTAGACGATCTTCAGTACCTCCCGAAATGGCCGTGATGTCGTGAATCTTGGCACCCACCGACCCCGATCCGGTCACTATGATAGCATCACTTCCGAGTGCCGACATTTTCACTGGGGTATAAAAATATTCGATGCTTGATTTCAGTGTCCATTGAACCTTTCCGTCGACTACCGATTTACTGTATAACTTAAATCTATTAGAACTGTCATCATTCCAAAATACGAGGCTGCCATTCCTTGAGATCTCTACCATGCTAGAAGCGGAAGTGGTATACCAAGGGACTTGTGTTCCCCCCGCGCCATCGTAGACATAGTTTGTTTGATTCCACACCTTAGATCCCAAAGTTTCCAAAGATACCAAATTCGCACCATCACTCGATAGTGAATGATACCTTTCACTATATTGAGTATCAGCGTGGCGCTTGGTATACGTAGACACCGAGTCGGTCGTCGCGTGTATAACGGTTTTTGTCGCATCTTCCAAACCCAGGATTTCACCGTTTGTCGAGTGAGAGATTCTGGATACGGTGGTGTTTACAGTGATATCGGGGCGGTACTGTGACCAACTACTACCACTGTATTCCCATGATGAAACTGCTGGTGTAGTGGGTGCAGAGAGTGAGTACACGCGCACGTGCCCGGCCGAAATGCCATTGCCGTCGTTGAAAGGAGTGCTGATCGCCACGCGCGTGCCGTCTGAGGACATAGATAGCGAAATCCCGGACAAGTCGTCCAAAGCCTCGCCGTCAATATCGGGCCCTATCTGCTCCCACGCAGGAGTGACGCTGTTGTAGACGTACACCCGAACGTGGCCGGCGTCATCGCCGGTGCTAGGGTCGTTGTAGGGAGCGCCGATCGCCAAATGTGTGCCATCTGATGATAGAGATACCGTCTCTCCGAACCGGTCGTCCACAGCCTCGCCATCAATATCGCCACCCACCTGGTTCCAAGATACATTGTTCCAATCATACACACGCACGTGGCCGGTGTCAGAGCCGTTGCTGGCGTCGTTCCAAATAGCGCCGATCGCCACCCGCGTACCGTCCCCTGATATAGATACTGACCACCCGGACAAGTCGTCCCGAGCCTCGCCATCGATATCGCCACCCAACTGGCTCCACGCCCCGCTGCTCTCTGAGTACACACGCGCATGGCCGATGCCGACGCCGGCACCATTATTGGTGGGGTTATTAAATGGTGCACCGATCGCCACCCGCGTGCCATCCGATGATAGAGATACTGATTGCCCGGACCGGTCTCCATAACCCTCGCCGTCGATATCATTTCCAATTTTATTCCAACCATAAGTAGCATCGTATTCATAGACCCGCACGTGGCCGGCGTTCCCCCCGGCGGTGCCGTCGTTAAACAAAGCGCCGATCGCCACCCGCGTGCCGTCCCCTGATATAGATACTGAACGGCCGGACCGGTCGCCCACAGCCTCGCCATCAATATCGCCACCCACCTGGTTCCAAGATACATTGTTCCAATCGTACACCCGAACGTGGCCGACGCTGACGCCGGCAGCAGTATTGGTGGGGTTATTAAATTGTCCACCGATCGCCACCCGCGTACCGTCTGAGGATATAGACACTGAACGACCGAAGTGGTCTTCCGTACCCTCGCCGTCAATATCTGCGCCAAGCTGGCTCCAAGATACATTGTCCCATTCGTACACCCGAACCTTACCGGTCCCGCCGGCGGCATATCCGGATGCGGGCATTACGGCGCCGATCGCCATGCGCGTGCCGTCTGAGGACATAGATACCGAGTACCCAGACTGGTCAGGCACACCACCGACCACAGATTGGCCATCGATATCGGCACCCAACTGGGTCCAATTGGCCGGCGACGCCGGAGACCCGAAAACCTTAGTACCGTCACCGGTCAGGCAACTCCCGGTTATGGCAGTAAAGGGTGCTGTTATATCTGAACCGATCTGCGTCCAAACGCTCGATTGTTTCTCCACGATTATCATCTTCGTGGACGATTGTATGGCAACGCGAGTACCATCGTCTGAAACGCCTAGGACCCGTCCGAAATATTCACTTGAAGAGGACCCCGTGTACGTCGCCGAGGCGGTGGAAGGCCAGTTTCCACTCGAATCTTTTTCGTAAATGTTCACCTCTCCCGTCGAGCTGTTGTCATATGTCACAGCGACTAACCCGTTATTCGAAATTACAGACCCTCCCTGGGCGTTGATGGTCGCTACAGGTTGTGAAATTGCGTACACAGGTTCAGATACGTTGGTCATACCAGTTTTTTCCTTCGCTGAGAAGAATAACTCTTTGACGGGGTGTTTAAATTTCAAAAGAGCTGATTTTTTTGATTCGTTTGGCTTGTACAGCAATTTAGACATTTGCAACTGTGATATTATGTATTCCATCGGACGTGTGAGTAAAAAGTTTCTTTCTTCTTCAGCGACGAAATAGAAATCAGTAATGAGCGAAACATTGTCGATAGATCCTTCGGTTGTTTTATCCCTCTTAGTCACCGACCCATCTATGGTATATTTGAAAGTTACATCATCATTTACGTCTTTGAACGTGACACGTACTTCAACGAGTTGTTTGGTGATTGCACAGACGGGTACTGCCAAGCTAGGATTTCTAAAAAAGTAAAATGGAATATTTACGTAAAATGTGTTATATGAATCCGATACTTGCAGATGTTCGCCGTGTCCAGATAAGAAATAAAGAGATTGGTTTACATCATCTTTATTGTTATATAACTGATTATACATATAAATATAATCACCAGTGAGACGCTCTATAATTTGCCCTCCAATTACGAGGTCGACGTGTTTTATGATACTCAAGGCCGCTGGAGTGTTGTATCTATATTTTTCAGTAGATGTGTCGGTCGACAAATTACCTAATTTAATTTTCAACATCGTACTACGTATGAGATCCCCTACGTTTTGTGGAATTCTACACTCAACGGAGCTTGAGAAATCACATTTACCGTCGAAAGGCATCTCAACGGCTTCTGTGGAAAATCGTGTATGTCTCTTATGGTTCGTAACGAAATACGAAATCTCAGGAGCACCTGTGAGCCACTGGTCCTGGGTTCCTGTTATGGCGATTTGAAGTTTACCTGCCATTCTTACTAGATGTGAGTAAAATTTTATGAAATAAAACGGGGCGGTATTATAGATGGATCTACGATTACGTAAATTTAATCCAGCCACCATGGCGGATGATAAAGTATGTGTTTTTGTTGGTAAGCGTAATACTGGTAAATCTACACTCGTCACTGACATTTTATGGCACAAGAAACATTTACCAGCTGGAATAGTTTTGTCTGCGACTGAAGAAGGTAATCACTATTATCAACAATATGTTCCAGATCTTTTCATTTACGGAGATTATGACAGGGATGCCATAGAACGTGTTATGGAAAGACAGAGGAAACTCGTGGGAGCGGGTACACCAAATTGTGGTGCATTCTTATTATTGGACGATTGTATGTATGATAACAAATTCATGCGCGATACATGTATCAGGCAGTGTTTTATGAACGGGCGTCACTGGAAAATCTTCTTCATGTTGACGATGCAGTATTGTATGGACCTTCCGCCAGCACTTCGCGCTAATGTGGATTATGTGTTTATTCTCAGGGAGAACATCATTCAGAATAGAGAGAAGCTTTACAAATCATTTTTTGGTATTTTCCCGAATTTTGATATGTTTAATAAGGTCATGGATGCGTGTACAGAAAATTATGAATGTATTGTTTTGGATAACACCAGTAAAAGTAACAAGATAGAAGATTGTGTATTTTGGTATAAAGCAAAATTACGAAAAAATTTTAAGGTCGGGGCTCCAGAATATTGGAATACGCATAAAAAGATGTTCAATCCGAAAGGTGGGAGCGCAGCTAATAGTTTTAAACAGACAAAAAAGAGTACCCCCATTAAAATTACTAAAACTAGGTGAGCGCGAAAAATTATTTATTAGAAAACATTGTTCACTATTAAATGTCGGCTAATATTCCTACGTTAAATTTATCCGATCCCACTGATGGGATGGTTCCTATAAATAACAGTACTACATTTGTGGAAAATTCGCCTGAAAAAAATATACTACAAAGTAAAGAAACCATGGATTCTACACCGATCGCTGACATTATGGGACAGTCCCAGGATAGTTTAGATGCGCCTATGATGGCTATGGACCCTCGTGTGGTTCAGCAGCAGATGATGACCCAACCCCCTTCTATGATTTCCCAAACCGCTGGAAACGAGGGTTCGGATTCTAAGAAAAGGAACCCCTTAGATCTCACCGATGATCAGATGCAGGCTCTCATCGTCGCGGTCGCCTGCTCAGCCGCCGTGAGCAAGCCTGTCCAGGATAAACTCGCAACCACCATTCCTCAATTTGTAAACGCACAGGGTAACCGAAGCTTTGTAGGGTTAGCCTCTACGGGGCTTGTCGCTGCTATAATTTTCTATTTCGCGCGACGTTATTTTTAAAATCGAAGTACATCCCCACTCTGAGATATGTACGCAACCCCAGCACCAACTACCATAGAAGCCGTTACTATCAACGTTGCTACGGCAGTATCCTTAGGATTTTTACCATACTCTTTCAGGTACTTCTTTAATTTAGCCCACCTAAAACCTTCAGTCAGTAGAATCATAAACAGGACAGAAAAGGCTGAAACCATGAACACGGTTCCAGTTTTAGCACTCAAGAAAATGCTATGATTACCGAGCCACCATATCAACATTGGTAGGATAACGGTTAACATGGACATGTTAGCCCAGTATTTCCATTCTAAACGCATGAGAGGTATGCTGAACAGTAAAAGCATCCATATAAGAACGGACATCGTAAACCTGGCTAGTGGTACCGTCACAGCACCATCAATAACACTTGACATTTATAAGTATATGATATTATTTATCGATGACGTGCGATCCGCAAAATTCTTTCTGTTCTGATATTTTTGTGTACACCCCTATCTGAACAGCAATATTGGTCAATTTCGCAAATTTGTTCCAAAATTCTTCGCTATGCGAATATTCTTCTACTACACAATGTACGAGTTCGTGTAAGAGTACGTGAAACATATCGTTAACCGTTCCATCTAGACATAATCCTATCTCAGACCCTTTGTTGGTATTGTATCCTGGTGTTTTATTCCGTTTATGTTTAATGATGAGTGGTTTTGGTTGATAAATTTTCCTAAAGTCTTCTTCGTGTGTATTTATTAAATGTTCCCTGAGCTTTTTATACTTCGCTTTAACTTCTACCACTCTCTCGTCTTCGTGTATATTTTTAACTATAAGAGCGCTGATCACCAGTAGTAATACCACGGCCAGCATTTTTATATACCAATATAAATTTACTGTATAATTCTGATATCGGGTGTCCCTTTAAACCTTCCCATAAATCTAATGTAAACCCTTCATTTTCTAGATGTGAAACTAATATATCCTTATGTGCTAAGGGTTCGGATTTAGGTCCATCCGCGTAATAAGGTGTATCGGCTAAATGTACAAAAAGTTTTTCACCGAAAGCACCATTACTAGTTTCTTGCATTTTGAAAAAATTTCCCAGATCATCTTGATAAGGTGTTTTAAAAATCATAGTGTGAGAATCTGGAAGTATACCTACAAATCTCCCACCCGGTTTTAATCTTTTTTTAATTTCTCGCATCGTTGATAAAAATAAATCTTTCGATTGGAAAATATAATGAAGTGCAAAATTGTAGCATATGACATCATGTTTTCTCACGGGTGTAGCGTGTATATCTCCCAAATAAAAATTGACACGTATTTTCATATTTTTTGCTCGTTGTTTAGCTTCTTGTAAAGCTTCTTCGTTAGGTTCACACATGTTTATATTGGCGCCAACATTCTCCCACTTTTTCAAATCACCACCAAACCCACACCCAACATCCAGTATACTATCACCCTTTCGAGTGACTCTCGATATAAGTTCTCTCTTTTCGTCGTTGTGAACACGGCGAAGATTTTCCATGATAAATTATACTTTTTTAACTCTAAGTTTGATTACTTAAAGGTAAAACGCCCCAATAAGATATAATGTCTCTTGAACAAGATTTCACCACGGTACCTGGTCAATTGTTCGCGTGCCTTAGTATCGTAGGACCGGAGTGTCCACAGAAAAATGAAAAGTTTGGAATTAAGATTCGAGGATGTTTTTCTACCCGCGACGAGGCGGCGAATCATGCAAAGCGTCTTCAGAAGGAAGATAGTACATTTGACATTTACGTAGTTGATATGTATAAGTGGCTACTCATCCCACCCGACAATGCGAAGATTGATGACGTACACTATACCAACGACAAGCTCGAAGAGCTTATGAGTGGGTATGCTGATAATCAGAAGATGGCAGCCAAAATGTTCAGTGAGCGTAAGCGTGATATGATCGATAAGGGTAATGGTTTCCACAAGCCCGGAGATGAGAACTCTCAATATTATAACCGCCCCGATGAAGAGCCGATCAGTCATCCCGCCGATATCATCGAAAAACTTAAACTCGAGAAGCCTGACACTCCTATGGAGGACCTCGTGAAGGAAGCTGATGTGATCATAGCCGAAGAGATAAAGCAAAGGCAGAAGGAGAGGGAAGAACAACAGGCTATCGCAGAAGAACCAGAGGCTGAGGCTGAAGCTGAGGCAAAGGTTGAGTAAATAAAAAATAAATTTTAAAAAACATCTTATTAAAAAAAATCTTAGTTTTTAATAAGATGATTCTCACATACATAATCGCGTGTGTTATAATTTTATACTTAATGTACCTTTTTTTGAAAAGAAATGAAATATTTTCAAACACATTAACAGATGTAGAAGTTACAGCTCTTAGTGTATTTAGGGATACCGAAAAAGATACGACTGGAAGAAATAGATTCGTAGTGCAGCCTAAGAAGTCGGAAGATATAGGAGAGTTTAGATCTGCGAATCTTCCCGACGATCAAACATGGCTTACACCGGTCTGAGAACGATTGGTTGTTGCGTCTTTCCCATAAAAAATCCAAGAATGAAAGAAACAAATATAATGATGTACACGTTCTTATCCAAAGACGCGAATAAATCTACTTTTTGAGGTTCATCCATCATAGGGTAAGGTGGTGGCATCATGGTGGGTGGCGGGTGTGAATAAAAATATTGCGGATCTATCTGACTAGAATCATTATCTTTGTCATCCATAGTTGGATTATATTCTATAGGATTACCTATATCCGTATCCATATATGTATTAAAAGTCTATTTTTTTAAGCCTCACTTTCCTCATCACTTTCTTCTTCATCATCCACGACAAAGCCTGCTAAATTACCATTATCATCCGCATCTTCATCTTCATCTTCATCGGAACTAAAATCTTCATCTTCTGTTTCACATATATCTGTATCGTTTTCATCAAAATCTGAATCATGCTCTCCATCCGAAAAATCATCTACAGGTCGCTCCGTAGGCTCTAACCGGGTGGGTTTTTTAGAAATACGTCCTGAACGAGTTACGCGGGTTGTCATTCGTAATTATACATTGTACAATCCCTTTTAAATATATTTAGGTCTAAAAACGATATTACGATTGTTCGCTTCTTCAACGAGTAATCGTTCTGTTTCTTTTAGTATTTTATCACCTAAACTTGCTAATTCATCCTGTGTATCTGGATCTATATCTATGAAGTACAACGCTATTTCGTTAAGATCTTTTACAGCGAGTTCTGTGTATTCTCGAGATTCGAACACATGTTCCATGTTATCTTTAGCCATGTTCATGTTGGTCAAAAATGAACCGTACAGATCTGGGTGTATACCAGAATATTTATGTGTTTCTTTTATTAAACTTTCTAGATACACTGGACTACTTTTAACTTTTGTTATGTTGGTAACAATTATAAAAAACAATATTACGAATAACAAGAATATCATGTTATAACGCTCTTACTATTTTATCGAGAAGATTATGTGAGCGAGTTTTACAATCACACAATTGTTCCATAACAGAATTTTGTTTTATCCTGAATTGTAATTTTTGTTTTTTACATCCCGGACAAGATGCGTTTGTATTTATGATATGCATTTTTTTACTTTTTTTATTTATAGAAATGACTTTGATTTCTTCATTGATTATATATTTTTTAATAAAATTAGATAACATATCGACGAGAGATTCCCCATTCGATTCATCAGATTTAGGTATAGGTTGACAAAATGTAAGAGCTTTATACCCATTGGGATACAAAGTTTTATAAATTTTATCCGGAAGTGTGTGTCTTCTACCACCAAAATTTTTACAATATCCATACTTTCTACCTTTCATGGTTTCGCATGTACAAAAACATTTTTGATAAATCATATCACCTTCTATTAAAAACCATACATGATTGGAAGCATGGGAACGTCCTAAATTTTCACAATATTTAGATGTCGACGATACGAGATATGTTTTTTCACGTTTATATATTTTAACAATTTCTGATTTATCTTGACCATCCATGTTTTTACGAATAAAAGAATTTATATGATCGGTGGTTTCGTAATCCGTAAAAGTATCTTTCGTATCTTTAATATCGAAAGATCCTTCTTCCCGCATAGAACCCTCCACGACCACATGATTTTTATTTTGTGTGCGCAATGTAGCCATATGTAAAAGTTCTACACATGGTTCTTGATCAAAAATATATTCCAACTTTTTAGATTCTTGTATGTATAACATGACAGGTTTATATTCTCCTTGCGTGACTTTACCTTTATCACACCCTTCACACCCTCGACCCTCGCACGCTTCATGTTTTGCTTTTTTATGAGACCAAGGCATACGAAATCCACTTCCTTTCGTATTTCTTTTCCCATTTCCATACACCGCGGTATC
>CESU01013747.1_pt1 | contig 20491 bp, 18 predicted proteins | sample 531141 | NCBI WGS metagenome assembly CESU01 (sample SAMEA2621401, study PRJEB7988) | marine metagenome | isolation source: saline water (ENVO:00002010), including
CGAGGTTTTTTCTCTATCAATGCCATATGGAAAAATAAAATTGCTGTTTTAGTAGGAGATTTTCTTCTGTCTAAAGGTTTGCTTCTGTCGCTAGAAAACGAAGATTATTCTTTACTACAAATTGTTTCGAGAGCAGTAAAAGAGATGAGTGAAGGCGAACTTCTTCAAATTGAAAAAGCTAGAAAACTTGATATTGAAGAGCCTGTCTATTTCGAAATTATTCGTAAAAAAACAGCAACTCTTATTGCAGCATGCTGTGCTTGTGGAGCGAGTGCGTCTGACCAAAAGCAAGAAACAATTGATAAAATGCAAGAGTTTGGAGAGCTAACAGGAATTGCTTTTCAAATGAAAGATGATTTATTCGATTATTATAATAACGACATTATAGGTAAACCAACAGGTATTGATATTAAAGAGCAAAAAATGACACTGCCTCTTATTTATACCCTTAATAATATCGACACTAAGAATAAAAAGTTCATTATTAAAACCATCAAAAATCATAATACTGATAGAGAAAAAGTCGAAAAAGTATTAGAAATAGTTAAAAAGAATGGTGGCATAGAATACACTATTGAAAAAATGAAAGAGTATCAGCAGAATGCTTTAAAAATTCTGCATACATTTGAAGACAATGATGCAAGAAATTCTTTAGAATTACTACTTAACTACGTCATTGATAGAAAAAAATGATTAATCAAGAAACAAAGGATCTTATAATAGAAACTGCCCGCATTGAAGAGGTTGTTTCTGACTTTGTTGTGCTTAAAAAAAGAGGGGTAAACTTTATTGGAAATTGTCCTTTTCATGATGAAAAGACTCCTTCTTTCACCGTCTCTCCTACCAAAGGTATTTATAAATGTTTCGGATGTGGAAAAGGTGGATTTTCTGTCAATTTCATGATGGAACATGAGCAAATGGATTTTCCCAGTTCTCTTCGATATTTAGCCAAGAAATATAATATTGTAGTTGAGGAAAAGAAGCTAAGTCCTGAAGAGTTAGAAAGGTCAAACAAAAGAGAATCTCTATTAGTAGTTACTAATTACGCAAGTGAGTATTTTCAAAAACAACTGCACGAAACACAAGAAGGAAAAGCAATCGGGCTATCTTATTTTAAAGAAAGAGACGTAAGTTCTGAGATGATTTCTAAATTTCAGCTTGGATACAATCCTAATAGTTGGGATGCATTTACAAAACAAGCATTAGCCGATTCTTATAAAAAAGAATATTTAAAAGAGTCTGGTCTTAGTATTGTTAATGAAAGGAAAGCCTTTGATCGCTTTAAGGGAAGAGTAATGTTCCCTATTCATAGTATTTCAGGAAAGGTTTTAGGCTTTGGAGGTAGGATATTACAGCAAGAAAAAAATGCTGCAAAATATGTAAACTCTCCTGAGAGTGACATTTATCATAAGAGTAATATTCTTTATGGCATCTATTTTGCTAAACAGCAAATTATTAAAAATGATAATTGCTATTTAGTGGAAGGCTATACGGATGTTATTTCTATGCATCAAGCAGGAATAGAAAATGTAGTTGCATCTTCGGGAACGGCCCTTACTGCTAATCAGATAAAACTGATTGATAGATTTACTAAAAACATTACTATACTATTTGATGGTGATGCGGCGGGTATTAAAGCTTCTTTTAGAGGGATTGACTTAATTCTTCAAGCAGGAATGAATGTCAAGATATTATTATTTCCTGATGGGGAAGATCCGGATAGCTTTAGCAAAAAGAATGGGGATGTTAAAACCCAAGATTTTGTAAAAAATAATACTAAAGATTTTCTGACTTTTAAAATTGAACTTTTAAAAGAAGAGGTTAAAAACGATCCTGTAAAAAAGGTCGGTATGATAAAAGAAATAGTAAGATCTATTTCTCTAATTCCTGATTCGATAACCCAGCATGTTTATATAAAAGAAAGTAGCCGACTATTAGAAATAAGCAAGCAAGAAATTGTTAAAGAAATAAGAAACGCAAAATCTTCTTTTCAAAACAAACCAATTCGTAAAGAGGCTACACCACAACAAAGCTCTACTCCTGCAAAAATAAAGACCAAATCGTATCATCAAGAGCAAAATATCATCCGTTTCTTGTTAAGCTACGGAACCCATGAAATAGAATTTGTCGATATAATAGAAGAAATATCGGAAGCAGGTAACAAACGTGTAAGAGAAGAGAAACACACCTCAACTGTTGCTCAATTTGTTTTAGAAGAACTAGATGAAGAAGGCGTTTACTTTGATGATTCTGACTTTCAATTTATTTTCGATACTTTTCAAGTCTTTTTCAAAAAAGGTGAAATTATTGATCAGAGTTATTTCCTAAAGCATGAGAAAAATAATATTAGTCAGGCCTCAGTAGATACTATTTTTTCTAAATATATATTAAGCGAAAAGTGGAAAAGCCACGGAATACATACCGTAACAGAAGACATGCAACTTAAGTTGGCGGTAGAATCTGCTATTTATGCTTTTAAGATTATTAAAATTGAAATTGCTATAGATAAGCAAAGGAATACGCTCGATAATTTGGAGATGGATGAACAAATTGAGGTGATGACAATAATCAACTCTTACCTTCAAATCAAAAAAGAAATCTCAAAAAAACTAGGAAGGATTATCCTTAAATAATCTGGATTACTTTATATCTTTCAATCTTAACTGAAGAGAGACAACTCCATTCCATTCATTTTCTTCAATACAATAACAAATATCAAAGGATTGATTTCTATTGGTGACATCTAGCTTAGGAGCCATTCCAAAACCAATTGCATTAATTTTATTGCTTTTTTTAGAATCGGTAATCGATAACTTCAAATGAGTTTGGTCTTTGCCAATTGCTTTACCATAGCCACTATCAAAAATATTTTCGGTTATAAAGACTGGCCTTCCATTACCTGGCCCAAATGGTGCCATTTGCTTAATTAATCGATAAGTCTTATGATCGATTTCATTAAAATCTAAGGTGTTGTCTATTAATATTTCTGGATGTAACTGATCTTCAGTTATCGATTCGCTTACTGCCTTTTCGAAAGCTTCAATAAATAGACGTAAGTTTTCCTTTTTTATAAATAGGCCTGCTGCATATTTATGTCCGCCAAACTGCTCTACTAAATGAGCGCAAGCATCTATTGCATTGTACACATCAAAACCCGACACAGAACGAGCAGAGCCTACTAGAAAGCCTTTGTTTTCTGTAAGAACAATAGTTGGTCTATAATACTGCTCTATAACTCTAGAGGCAACAATTCCTATAACACCTTTATGCCAATCTGATTTAAACACAACCGTAGATTTTCTTTCTGGCAACACCAATTGCAAAGCTTCTTCTGTTATAGAAGCGTCTAGTTCTTTTCTGGTCTTATTATTGGCTTCTATTAATTGAGCTAATTCTAAAGCAAGCTGATAATCGGTTTCAATTAATAATTCTACTGCTTTTTTTGCGTGGTCGATTCTTCCTGCTGCATTAATTCTTGGAGCAATTCCAAAAACAACATCGGAAATAACATACTCTTCTTTAGGTCTTTGACTAGAAGCAATTAATGCTTTTAAGCCTGGCCTAGGGTTAGTGTTTAATTGTTTTAAGCCATAGAAAGCCATTACCCTATTCTCTCCTGTGATTGGCACTATATCGGCAGCGATACTAACAGCAAGCAAATCCATTAAATGAGTTATTTTTTCAAACTCAATATTTTGATCAATGCAATAAGCCTGTATTAATTTAAAGCCTACACCACAACCAGATAGCTCGGTGTATGGATATTCGCAATCTTCTCTTTTAGGATCGAGTACAGCAACCGCATTTGGCAAAGTTAATCCAGGACGGTGGTGATCGCAGATTATAAAATCTATGTTTTGTTCATTAGCATAATCAACTTTTTCATTGGCTTTAATACCACAGTCTAAAGAAATAATCAGTGAATAATTATGTTGGGAAGCATAATCAATTCCCAAAAAAGAAACACCATAACCTTCATTGTATCTATCCGGAATGTAATAGTGAGCGTTAGCGCTAATCTGCTTTAAAAAAGTATGCATCATAGAAACTGAAGTAGTTCCATCGACATCATAATCTCCGTAAACTAATATTTTTTCATTATTGGAAATGGCAGTATGTAACCTATCTACCGCAATCCTCATATCCTTCATTAAAAAAGGATCATGAAGATGGTCTAATTGAGGTCTGAAAAATAGTTTTGCTTCTTCGAAAGTGCTAATATCCCTTTGAGCTAGTAATGTCGCTATAATAGGCGGAACACCTAAGCTTTCTTTAAAAGATTGGACTACCTCAAGATCTGGAGTAGATTTTATGGTCCATTTAGTCGTCATTGTTTTGATTCATTATATGAGTCTGTAATAAAACAGAATGTTTGTGAATTAATTCAAATAACTCTGAAACCATGCTCTTGTCTATCTCCTTACTATTTGCCCAGTCTTGTCTTGTTTTGATAATTTCGAACCACCTCTGAATTTGTAAAATAGTAACTCCGTTTTGTTTTTTGAATCTCCCAATTTCTTTAACAAGCTTAGTTCTTTTACCTATCGTGTTAATGAGCTCATTATCGATAGCGTCAATCTTCTGGCGAATTACATCTAATTGAGAATTAAAATCTTGATTTTGGGCTACTTCTGTTCTTAAAACTAAGGATTGAATCAATTGGTTTAACTGATCAGGCGTTATTTGTTGTTGAGCATCACTTAATGCTATTTGAGGATTAAAATGAGTTTCAATCATAAGGCCATCCATATTTAAATCCATGGCAGTTTGAGAGACTTCTTTAATCATAGTCGGGCTACCAGAAATATGACTTGGATCGCAAATAATTGGCAGGTCGGGGTGCATTCTTTTTAGCTTTATAGCTAATTCCCATTTTGGTTCGTTTCTGAAAACAGATTGTTCAAGAGTAAAAAATCCGCGATGAATTGCCGCAATATCTTTTACCCCTACCATCATAAGCCTTTCTATTGCTCCCATCCATAAACTTAATTCAGGATGAAGCGGATTCTTAACCATAACGGTTGCGTCAACTCCTTTTAGGGCTTCGGCAATTTCTTGTACATAAAAAGGATTAACGGTTGTTCTAGCGCCTATCCACAACACATCAATATTAGCTTCTAAACACTTTTCTACATGCTCTGGAGTGGCTACTTCTGTAGCAACTTTTAAATGTGTTTGACTTTGTACTTCTTTTAACCATTCTAAGGCTGGTGCTCCAACTCCTTCAAAAGAGTTAGGACGTGTTCTTGGCTTCCAGACGCCTGCTCTAAAAATAGAAACGTCTTTACTAAGGCTCTTGGCTGTAGTAAGCATTTGCTCCTGACTTTCTGCGCTACAGGGGCCAGCAATTATTAAAGGTTTTTTTAATTGGTTAGGGTTAAAAATCATTCCTTTTTTCCTTCTAAAATAATTACAAATTCTCCTTTAGGGTCTTTCTCTTTAAAGTGAGTGATAACTTCAGATAAAGAACCTCTTACTGTTTGCTCAAACTTTTTACTTATTTCTCTTGAAACCGATACATAGCGATCTTCTCCCATAAATTCGGAAAATTGATCTAAGGTTTTGATTACTCTGTAAGGAGATTCGTAAAAAATCATTGTTTTGGTTTCTTGTGCTAATAATTGAAGCCTAGTTTGGCGACCTTTCTTAACAGGCAAAAAACCTTCAAAAACAAATTTTTCACATCCTATACCTGAATTAACTAAAGCAGGAACAAAAGCAGTTGCACCTGGCAAACAATCGACTTCAATATCGTTTTTAATACATTCTCTTACTAAAAGGAAGCCAGGATCTGAAATGGCAGGTGTACCAGCATCAGAAATCAAAGCAATCGATTCTCCTGTTAAAATTTTATCTACCCACTTTTGCAAAGAACGATGTTCGTTATGCATGTGATTAGAAGACATTGGGGTTATTATAGAATAATGACTCATCAATTTTGCACTCGTACGAGTGTCTTCAGCAAGTATTAAATCTACTTCGTTAAGAACTCTTTGAGCTCTGAAAGTAAAATCTTCTAAATTACCAATAGGTGTAGGTACCACATACAATTTTGACATGGTACAAATTTACATGAAAAAGGGGTAAAATTCTAACTCCGGACTGATTCTTATAGTAGGCGCAGGAAGTTTAATATAATTAAGCCAATGCTTCCATTTTCTAGCTCGAGGAGAGTCCCACTTTTTTAAAACTTGAAGCATATCGTAATCTAGAGATATGTATATTTCATTATTACCACCAACCTTAGTATTAGAAACAAGAGTCTGAGTGTCATCTAAGCCAAAGCCTATAGCTATTCCTACATCAATGCCTTTCTTTTTAAAAGGATAAACACTAAGCCAATAAGTTTGGTTTACATAATCGTCTTGGTAGGCATGTTTATATGGTGGAGAGTCTGGTTTTTGTATAGTCCCTAACTCCCAATATGTATTACTCCTTTTATAATAACTAAACTTAAAATCGACATATTCACCAAGCGGAGAATATCGTTCAAAATAAGGAGCAAATGCTCCGATAGTCCCAGCACCATAATCCCACACACTAAAACCCCATGAAGGAGCGTATGCATCTTTCATTTCTATAGACAACTGGATAAACGAACCCATGGCAGCGCCATACAAATATGATTGCCTTTCTTTTACGCCAGACCATTCTAATAACGACTGGAAAAGGTCAGCGACTAAAATTCCACCAAAAAAATGGCCTCCCTTATCTATATTTTTTGCGTAACGAAGATCAGAGCCATCATCAAAATGAAATTCACTGGATTGATCACTCCACCAAGCATTCTGAATATAGATGTAAGACCCACCTAAAACAGCCACAGCACTTCCTGATGTTAAAGATAATCGTCCGTAATTAACAGAAGAAGTATCTTGTTGACCGTAACAGGAAGACACCACAATAATTGATGACAGAATAGCAAGAAAAAAGGTTCTCATTTAAATTAATTTAAATCAATGCTTACATTTGCCAAAGTTAATACATTGTACAATCTAAAAGGTATAATAAATTGCAAAAAGGAACATTAGAAATAATTTGTGGCTCTATGTTTTCTGGCAAAACAGAAGAGCTTATAAGAAGAGTAAAGCGAGCTAGATTCGCTAAACAAAAAGCAATTGTCTTTAAGCCTAGTATAGATACTAGGTTTAATAAAGATAATATCGTTTCTCACGACTCTAGCACAATTGACTGTGTGGTAATTAACAAGCCTATAGAAATGGTTACCTTAGCTGCAAAATATGATGTAATAGGAATTGATGAAATTCAATTTTTTGATAATTCTATTATAGATTGCTGCAACACACTTATACAAAAAGGAAAAAGAATAATAGGAGCTGGACTAGATATGGATTACGAAGGAAACCCCTTCGGACCAACTCCAAAGTTGTTAGCCATTGCTGATGAAGTTAGTAAGGTTAGGGCAATTTGTACCAAATGCGGAAAATCAGCTAATTTCTCTCATAGAATAGTAGCCGGAGAAAGCCAAGTTATGCTAGGCGAAAAAAACGAATACCAACCAAGATGTCGAAATTGTTTTATTAAATAAGTCATATGCCACAAAATCACGAAACCATTCTGTATGTTGACTTAAAACAATTGCAAAAAAATTATACCTATTTAAGAAGTCTACTATCAAAAAATACTAAAACGATTGCCGTTGTTAAGGCCCACGGATATGGTTTAGGAGACATTGAAATAAGTAAAAAATTAGAAAAACTTGGAGTAAACTCTCTATGGGTAGCAGATTTTGAAGAAGGTGTTAATCTTAGAAAAAACGGAATAAAAATCCCTATAATAGTAGCAAACACTGGCGCAAAAAGCCACCAAACCATAATTGACAACAAACTAGAGCCAGTAATTTACAATTTGAGACTTTTGTCTATTTATATTGAAAGTAAAACTGCACTAAACATTCATTTAAAACTAAATAGCGGAATGAATCGCTATGGTTTTGACTCCGAAGATATTGAAGAGTTAGTTTTGTTACTGCAAAAAAATCCTTTCTTAAAAGTGTCTTCTATTTGTTCTCACCTATCATCAAGTAATGAACCTAGTCAAGACGGGTTTTCAGAAAAACAAATAGTGTTATTTGAAAAAGCCTATACTAAAATACATCAAGGATTAGGATATAAAACAGACACCCATATTTTAAATAGTAATGGTGTTTTAAGGTTTGCAATAAAAGATAATACTGTAAGATTAGGAATTGCTTTATATGGCATAACAGAAAACTCTAATCTAAAACAAATCTGTTCTTTACACTCTACTATTTCTCAAATAAGGAAAATAGAAAAAGGTGCAATAGTAGGATACCAAAATGCATTTGTTGCCAAAAAAGAAATGAAAATTGCACTAATACCTATTGGATATGGAGACGGTATTAACCGAAAATTAGGTGAAGGGCATGGATCAGTTTTGATTGCTAATAAACTTTGTGCTATAATTGGCCAAGTGAGCATGGATAGTCTAATGGTTGATATTAGCAGCAGTGATGCTAAAGAAGGAGATGAAGTTATTTTATTCGACAATCAACTTACACTGCAAAAGATAGCTGACGATTTAGATACGATTCCTTATGAAATAATGGGCACTCTAAATAGAAGAATAAAAAGAGTCTACTTAGACGAGTAAGCTGAAAACGTAGCCGAAAGAAATACATACAAAATTGCCGAATTATGGTTTTGAAAAAATGAATCACTACACATTGCCAACAAAAACAATACAGGAAATAAAATTCTTATTTTAGAAAAACTTCTGGCTTTATATTCCTTTATCTGAAAATAAAAAATTAGGATTAAAAGTGTTAGTCCTATTATTCCTAACTCAAAGAACACAAACAAAAAGTTATTATGAGGTGTTTTGTGTTGCGATTGTAAACTTGCAACAGCATGAGTTCCCATAGTAGAAATCTCCTCAACAAAACTGCCTGTTCCATAACCAATAAATGGTTTTTCTTTTATTTTTTCAATCGAGTATTTAGCTAAATTATATCTGGTAGAAATCGAATTATCTTTATTTGTGTCAAATTCTAATACGTTAGTATAAGTAGCATTAACTCTTCTATTAAAATCGGCTGAATAATTATAACTAACAAAAAGCATGATACAAATTGTAGCTATAGAGGCCAACAAAGCAAGTCCGTTTTTAGCAAAAAAATAGAAGGTGAAAAAGAAAGCTATTATTATAAATAAAATATGACCAGCTCTTCCAGGCTCTGTATAAAGGCTTGCAACCATTAGTAAAGAACTTATAACAAGTAAAACTTTAGCCTTCTTATGTGCAATTTTAAATATAGCTGTGCAGCAAATAAGAAGTGCAAAAGCAAGAAATAAATTATGGTAATTATAATCCATAAAAGAAGACATGCCATAAGAATTAGAAAATATCTTATCTACTTTTGCCAATCGAGGAATTATTTTATTGCTTATTAACAAGGCCAAAACAGAAGAAAAAGTAGTTGCTGATAAAAATGCAATTACAGAATTTCTGATTGTTTTTTGGTTAAAATTTGAGCTATATAGAATGGGAAGAAAAAGTAATAATGCAGTTTTTTCTAGGGTCCAGGAAGCGTTGGAATGAAAGTCCCCCCACAATAAACCAACAATATATAAAAGAAATAAAGCTATTACAGACAGCATCCAATAACTAGAAAAGATGGTTTGTAATTTGTTTTTTACGTTTCCTTCAATCAACCAAACTATTGAAATAGTAAAGATTAGCAAATCGGTAACGAATATAGAAATGGGCATAAAGAAGGCTAACAAAATAAGAAGAAAGCCTTGTACTTTATGAAGCGTAATTTTCATTATTTAATAGTATCACCTTTAAGGATACTAGAATATTCTAAAGGATCGCTTAAAATTTCTACTGCCCTTTTAACCTCCTCATCGTACTTTATTGATGATTCTGCACTTCCTCTTTGATAGTAATATTTAGTAACTATTTCAGACTCTAAAAGCTCGCTAATTTCATCTTGAAAACGAACGATATCGTTGTTTTTAGACTCATTCATTTGTTGCTCTAAAATCTCAATTTGATCTTTCAATTCTTCAAAATATTTTTCATCTTCAGCTTCCTCAATTAAATCTTCAATAGCCATTTCTGTTGTAGTTTGATATTCGTAGTCTTTATCCATTAAAAACTGCTTAAAGTCTTCATACAATGTGGAATCAACCTGGAAATCATTAACAGAAGCGATCGAGTCATTTTCTCTATAAAATTGATTGCTAAAATCGAAAGTTAAGTTTTTAGAAATCATACTTCTAAAGATGTTGCTAAACGTTTTACGCTCTAACGATAAGTCTGGGGTAACACCTCCTCCATCATAAACGGTTCTACCACTTCTAGTGTAGAATGGGGTTCTTAAGCTGTCTGGGGTCTTCCCTACGCTTCCGTCTTCATTGCGATTAGAATAATCTAAAGCTTGAATGCATCTTCCACTAGGAATATAGTATTTAGCTGTAGTTACTTTTAATTGGGCATTGTAGCTTAATTTTCTTGTTTGTTGTACCAATCCTTTTCCGAAGCTACGCTGACCTAATATTATACCTCTATCAAAATCTTGAATTACACCAGAAACAATTTCGGATGCTGATGCAGAACGGCTATTAATCAAAACAATTAAAGGAATTTCCTTGTCTACTGGTTCATTTCTTGATTTATAGGTTTTGTCCCATTCGTCAATTTTACCTTTAGTTTTTACAATTACCTCTCCTTTGTCGACAAATATATTTGCCGTATTAATTGCTTCATTTAAGAGGCCACCTGGGTTACTTCTTAGATCTAAAATAAGTCCTTTAACTTCATTATCAGACTTCAACTCATCATAAGCCTTAATCACATCTTTACTTACATTTCTAGTAAAAGAACGCATTCTAATATATGCAACTCCATCCCCTACCATAGCAGAATAAGGTATGCTACTTACCTTTATTTCTTCTCTAGTTAAGAGTACTTCAAATGGCTTCTTTACACCTACTCTTTCAATTAGGACAGTTACGTCAGTATCAGCCTGACCCTTAAGCATTTTGCTAATGTCTGAAGTAGACTTATCTTTTGCTGACTCCCCTTCAATTTCTAGAATTTTGTCGCCTGCTTTCAGCCCTGCCTTATCAGCAGGTGAATTTTGATATGGTTCTCTAATAAATACATAGTTATCTCTAGACATAATAACAGCACCAATACCACCATACCGGCCAGTTGTCATGAATTCAAAATCTTCTTTTTCCGATTCTGGGATGTAAGTGGTGTAAGGATCTAGAGATTTTAACATGGCGTCCATAGCAGTTTTCATGAGATCTCCCGGATCAGTTTCATCGACATAATAAATATTAAGTTCTTTGTACAGAGAAGTGAAAATATCAAGATTTTTAGAAATTTCGAAGAAGCTATCTGCAAACCCGAATGACATAAATGAACCAATTGCAATAGACGCAATTATTAAATACTTTTTGAATTTTTTAATCATTTTTATGGTATTGGGTCGTGTCCTTGTCCTCCTAAAGGATGGCAAGAACTAATTCTTTTTATAGTTAACCAACCGCCTTTAAATGGTCCATGCTTTTGAATTGCTTGCAAACCATAATCAGAACAATTGGGTGTGTATCTACATCGTGGTGCTAAAAGTGGCGAAATAGCTCCTTTGTAAAACAAAATTATCATTCGAAAAATAAAAGAAATGATTTTAATCATACTTTTGAGATAAACGTTGTAAAGTTAAACATATTTTATCATGAATCTCTTTATAGTCGAGCACCTTATTTTCGGAATAGAGAATAGCCAAATTAATAGATGCTTTTTTTTGAATAAGTTGATCAATAAGTGGTTGTTTATGCAAACGGAAGGACTCTCTAATCAGTCGTTTAATTCTATTGCGATCACAAGCTTTTGGAATTCTTCTTTTGGGAACACTAATCAATGTTTGGAGTGGTAATTGTTGGCCAGTAACTTCGGTCCAAAGTAATTTTATTGAACGATCAGAAATCTTTTCACCTTCGGAAAAAATCAAATCAATACTATCTTTTTGACAAAGTTTTTCGTTTTTTAAAAATGAATTAGAACTCATGAAACGAAGATTAAGATAATGATTTAACTTATCGCTTATTGACCTTCTTAACGTAGTGGTCAATTGCCATAGTCATTGATGGAGATTCCGGACTTGGAGCTTTAATGTCAAGCCTTAAGCCTGCATCCTCAACTGCTTTAGAGGTTGTAAGTCCGAATGCAGCAATAAGAGTTTTGTTTTGTTTAAAGTCTGGAAAGTTTTGGTATAGTGATTTGATACCTGAAGGGCTATAGAACACTAAAATATCATAAAAAACATCTTCTAGATTTGATAAATCACTACAAACAGTTCTATACATTACTGATTTAGTAAAGTTAAAGTCGTTTTCAGATAAAAATTCTGGAATGCTATCTTTCAAAATATCTGAACATGGGAGTAAAAAATTACTTTCCTTATGCTTTTTAAATACCGTAAGTAAATCTTCAATCTTTTGTTTTCCGATAAAAACCTTACGTTTTCTGTATATAATATACTTTTGTAAATAATAGGCTATTGCTTCAGAAACACAGAAATATTTCATTTCTTCAGGAACAGTTATACGAGTTGCCTCACACATTCTGAAAAAATGATCCATTGAATTTTTACTAGTAAAAATTACTGCATCGTGACTTAGAATACTTATTTTTTGCAGACGAAATTCTTTTGCTGTAAGGCCTTCAACATGAATGAATGGACGAAAATCGATCTTTAGTTTACAACGCTTAGCTAAATCAAAATAAGGTGACTTATCCGATTCTGGCTTGGGTTGGGATACTAAAATGGTTTTAATTTTATTCTCTTTCAAAGTGGGCATCTATCTTTCTGTTTTAAAATAAAACTTGCTAACTAATTTTATTTACAAATAGCAATAACGGTAAAATTTCAAGTGCGCAAAGATAGACAATAATGTGTGTTTTGGAAAAGGAAGTCTTAAAAAAACTTAAATAAGCAATCCTAACACACTTAAAAACGAAAATAAGGAAGAAAAATATTAGTGCAATTTGAAACATAACCTTAGAACTAAAAGGAGAGTAGATTGATAAAAGAACCAATGGAAATAAAAAGATACCTCCAACTTTTTCAAATAAAAAAGAATGGTAATTTATTTCTTCAAACAGATATTTTGTTTCAAATAATATGGCAATTAATTGCAGAATGAAATATTTAAGAACCAAATATATAGATGCAAGAAATGCAAAGCTAAAAAAAACAGACCCATCCCAATTGTTAGTCTGATTTAAGCAAGGATGAGACATCAGCAAAGAAAAAACAAAAATAAATATGGGTAAAATTATATAGGTACTAGCTTGGTTGTTCGATTCTCTAAAAAACTGATTAGAATACTTTCTAGATATTGTCGACAAATAAATTAATGATAGATTTTTACCAAACTGTACTCTAACAAATGTAATGTAACATAAAACTAGTAAGCAGACGACAAAAACCCAATCAGGGATTGACCCATTATTTCTCAGAATAAAATCCACTAATTTTCTGGATACCCGTTATTGACCCAATTTACTAATTGTTCGATTTGAGAACTAGTCAAACTTCCTGCAGGGGGCATTCTATAATTAGGATCGGTTGAAGTAATTCTGTTTATAAATTCTTGAGAGGAATTATCTAAAATCCCTTGGATAGATCCGTAATTTGAAAAATCACCAAATTCAACAGCAGAACCACCATAAGAGTGGCATCCAACACAATTTTGATCAACTACAGCTTTTAAAGTAGCATAAGTATCTTGCACTTCTTCTGAATCAACTATAATTGGATCAACTTCTTTTTCGCATGCAGTCAATAAGAAAATGAAAAAAATTAATAGAATCGTAAGGTAATATTTCATAATTGAAGGATTTTTATGCAATTTACTCATTAATCACAAATTATTCAATAATTTTGTACCCTTAATAAAAAACAAAATGTCGACAGATCAATTTCAAGCTCCAGATTACTTTCATTTAGATGATTTATTAACTGAAGAGCACAAATTAGTTAGAGACGCAGCTCGTGATTGGGTGAAGCGTTCTGTATCCCCTATTATCGAGGAAGCTTGTCAAAAAGCTGAATTTCCAACTCAAATTATTGGCGGATTAGCCGAGATTGGAGCATTCGGACCTTACATTCCAGAACAATATGGCGGTGCTGGTTTAGATCAAATCTCATACGGACTTATTATGCAAGAATTAGAGCGTGGAGATAGTGGGGTTCGCTCTACTGCTTCTGTTCAATCTTCTTTGGTAATGTATCCTATTTATAAATACGGATCAGAAGAACAACGTCAGAAGTTTTTACCAAAATTAGCTACTGGTGAAATGGTTGGATGTTTTGGACTAACAGAACCAGACTTCGGATCTAACCCTAGTGGAATGGTTACTAACATCAAAGATATGGGCGACCATTATTTGTTGAATGGTGCTAAACTATGGATTTCTAATTCGCCATTTGCCGATATCGCTGTAGTTTGGGCTAAAAATGAAGAAGGAAGAATTAAAGGTATTATTGTAGAAAGAGGAATGGAAGGCTTTACTACTCCAGAGACTCACGGGAAGTGGAGTTTAAGGGCTTCAGCTACAGGAGAATTAGTTTTCGATAACGTAATGGTGCCTAAGGAGAATTTATTGCCTGGAAAAGACGGCTTAGGAGCTCCTCTTGGCTGTTTAGATTCGGCAAGGTATGGAATAGCATGGGGAACGATCGGGGCAGCAATGGATTGCTATGATACTGCTCTTAGATATGCGAAACAAAGAAAACAATTTGGAAAGCCAATTGCAGGATTTCAACTTCAACAAAAGAAGTTAGCAGAAATGATAACTGAAATTACTAAAGCTCAATTCCTTACATGGCGTTTAGGTGTCTTAAGAAATGAAGATAGAGCTACTTCAGCTCAGATATCTATGTGTAAGAGAAACAATGTGGATATGGCATTGAAAATCGCTCGTGATGCTCGCCAAATTCTTGGCGGAATGGGAATTACTGGTGAATATCCTATTATGCGACATATGATGAATTTAGAGTCTGTAGTAACTTATGAAGGTACTCACGACATTCATTTACTAATAACTGGTTTAGATATTACAGGGGAAAACGCATTTGTTTAACCTATTTTATCTAAAATAAAAAAAACTGATTGATTCTTAAATTTAGCCAAGAGTGATTGTCTGTAATGGATTAAATTAGTTATTCTTTTAGGCAAATATCATTTTATTATTTAATAAAACGTATAAATATAAATCTACCTTGTTTGATTATTAAGACAACTTTACTTTAATCTAATAAATAGCTTTCAATAAGTATTAGTGTCTATATTCTAAGCTTCACAACTAACACATTCTTTATTTTGCTTGAATTTTTGAGCTGCATTCATGCTATGTTGATAATACATTGATTTAAGGCCTAATTTCCATGCAGTAACATAAATTTTATTGATCTGTTTCACAGGAGTGTCAGGGTGAACCATAACATTAACTGATTGACCTTGATCAATATACTCTTGGCGAGCCGCAGCTTGATAAACAATATCCATTTGGTCAAGCTCAGAATAAGTTTTGAAAACATCTTTTTCTTCTTGAGTTAGAATATCTAAATGCTGAACCGATCCATCTCTCTCTCTAATACTATGCCAAACCTCTTTTATATCTTGGCCTTTTCCCTTCAATAAGTCAACCAAGAAAGGATTCTTAATGGTTGTCTTAATCTTTGCAATATCCTTAACATAAATATTAGACCATGTTGGCTCAATCCCTTGAGAAACCTGACCCAAGATAAACGCAGAAGATGTAGTTGGTGCTATTGCATTTAGTGTAGCATTTCGTCTTCCATAACCTTCAAGGACCTTAGGTTCACCAAACAGTGCGGCTAATTCTGACGAAGCTTTATAAGAACAATTCTTGATATGTTTAAAAATTTCATTATTCATATCAAATGCTTTCTGACTATTAAAGGGTAGCATTTTAGATTGTAATAATGAATGCCATCCCAAAACACCTAAGCCAATTGCTCTGTTGTCTTTAGCAAAATTATATGCTCTCTCCATGAATAAAAAAGTTTGATTATCATCTCGATTTGGAGAGTCTCTATATACCTCGAGTTTATCAATAAACTCAGAAATAACAGCATCTAAAAAATACACCATTGTTTCAACAGCGTCAGTATCTTTCCACTTATCATAGTGTAGAACGTTTAATGAAGACAGCACACATACAAATGACCACTCATCATTAGAAGGAAGCATTATTTCAGTGCATAAATTGCTAGCGTTAATCTTGAGTTTCTTATCCTTATAAACGTCAGCTGCTCCATTATTAGCTTTATCCTTAAAGAAGATATATGGATAACCAATTTCACCTCGTCGTTGTAAAACTTTAGCCCATACATTACGCTTTGCTTCATCGCCCTCTATCATCGATTGCATCCATTTATCAGTTATTGTTACTCCATGAGTAAGTTCTTGAATAGGATTTCCCTCAGTTCCAATATCTAGAAATTCTAAAATATCTTCATGCTCAATTGGAAGATAGGGAGAAAACCTTCCTCTTCTCACAGAGCCTTGACTAACAACATCAACCATTGATTCAAAAAGCTGCATAATGTGAACAGATCCTGAGGCCTGACCATTATTTTTAACTGCCGATCCACGATGCCTAATGTTGCCAAAATAACCAGAGGTACCACCACCTAACTTGGACATCATTCCGACTTCTGATTGAGTGTATAAGATGTTACCCATATCATCCGCAACATTAGAGCCAAAACAACTTACCGGCAATCCACGGCGTTTACCAAAGTTAGACCAAACAGGTGACGCTAAAGAAAAGAAACCTTCAGACATGTAACCAAAAAACTTATCGCTAAATCCATCAATTCCTAAAATATCCTCTGCTCTATTAGCAATCTCCCTAATTCTTGTTTCTGCACTTATGCCAGGTGACAAGTAACCAGCATCAAGAAAATTTCTACTGTTTTCTGTAAGCCATCCAAAGTTAGTATTAGTAGCTTTTGACTCATTTTTAATCCCAACTAATTCATTATTAGGATCAATATTCTTTATGTTAATTGAATTTGACATGTTTTTTGTTTTTATTTTATCTTAAAAAAGATCGTCTCCTGTTATACTTTGGGTTCTTTTACTATAATTTATAGATCGTTTAACGAAGAAGTCACCATGTTTTGTTCCAATAATTTCGTCATTAAACCATTCAGTTTCACTCAATAAAGCATCATCAGTTTGAAATACTTTATCAATTCCAATACTCTCTAAAGATCTATTAAATCTATCCTTTACAAATTCCTTTATCTGATTTTTAGGAAGGAAATCTAACTCGCCATTTTCAAAAATCCAATCAATTATTTTGCTTTCGGCTTCAAAAGCATCTTTACACATGTGTTGTATTTTATTTTCATATAATACATCAAACCAATCAGGGTTTTCTGATTTGATAATTTTTATTAAATCTATCCCGAAATCTCCATGAATTTGCTCCTCTTTTGAAGTGGCTTCAACAACATTAGAGATTCCCTTAAGCATATTTCGATGCTTATTGAAAGCCATAATAATTAAAAATTGAGAAAAAAGAGAAACATGTTCAATAAATAAAGAAAACATCAAAACAGACTCGGAAAACTCTTTATCTTTCTGACTTTTCGAACTTGATAATGCTAATTCAAGATACCTTACCCTTTTCATAATAACAGGGTTCTTTTTGATTATTTCAAATTCTTTATTAAGTCCTAATATCTCTATTAAATGTGAATAAGCATCCGCGTGACGAACCTCGCTTTCAGCAAAAGTAGCACCAACAGAACCGATTTCTGGCTTAGGTATTTTATGATATATATCACCCCAAAAACTTTTAACCGCAACTTCTATTTGCGAAATAGCTAACATAGTATTTTTAATAGCGCTTCTTTCTAAATCAGATAGTCTGGTTTTAAAATCTTGTATATCACTAGTGAAATTAAATTCTGAATGAATCCAGTAGGAATGTCTTATAGCTGGCACGTAATCATAAAGTTCAGGGTACTCATATGGCTTTAGGTTGATTCGCTTTTCAAAAAGATTGCGTTGACGTTTCTGGTTCTGTTGACTTCTGTATAGAATATAAGCTTTAGCAACGTCTAAAAACTTACTTTTCATTAAGGAAGTCTCAACTAAATCTTGAATTTCTTCAACCGTTGGAACGTAATTAGAGATCTTTTCCTTACGATTTAATAATTCCACATAAACTTCGGAAGACATTCGTTCTGCATCTTCTAATTCGCCATTATTCACCGTTATCATTGCCTGCAAAATTGCATGTGTAATTTTTTCTAGCTTGAATGGTTTCTTCGAGTAATTTCTTTTTAGTATACTTTCAACTTTCATATTAACTAACGATCATTTAGACTTCAAAAAACATCCCATAAAAATGTTTAAAAAAGTATTTAAAATTATTATTTTTCAATCAAAAGAGATGTTGATTAGCAACAACTCTTCTAGTTGTAATTTGGTTTCTTATCAAAAGATAATCTAAATATTATATCTATTTAACAATCATATGATAGCAACTTATTCTATTGTTGAGAACAAAAAACAATCAAACATTTAAAAGTTTAATTATTTTACATCATTGAGTGCTTCTGATTTGTTATAGAATTCGTTTACTTGTTGACAGACGACATAGCATACAAGTTGAAAATACTACCAAAAATACAAGAACAAATGTTTCGAAAATAAATTGGCAATGCAATTCAATGTTATTCACAAATTTTTAGAGTTTTTAACACTTTAGTTATTTGTAACTCGTAAATAACATTGTCCCGTATCATAGAGCATCGCTTTTTAATGCTTTTTCAACAAAATCAGTCAAAAAACATGGACGTCAAATCGAAAATTTTCAACGTTTAATTTGAAGAATTATTAATAGAGGGTTCTAATTTTAATTCTACAGCAGCCTCACTCAGCGTATGGTACCAACTTTCTCCATAAAGACGAATCAATGGTTCTTTCAAGAATTTATAAACCGGAACTTGTAATTTTTGACCGCAGCTACAAGCTGGCTCACAAATCTTAATCGACTCATAGTTAACAGCCTTAAAATCATCGTATTTCTGTATTCGTATAGGGAATAAATGACAAGAAATAGGTTTTTTAAACGCTACCTCTCCCTGATTGTATGCCTGTTCTATAGAACACTTTGCAGTTCCATTTTGATCAAAACTAACAAAAGCACATTCCTTATTATTTACTAAAGGTGTAGTAAGATCTCCATCTTTATCAATAACTGAAAATCCTTGGATCTCCACTTCTCTTATACCCTCTTCACGCATAAAAGGTTTTACCTTATCGTAAATTTGAGCTAAAATATCGGCTTCTTCATTTTCCAAAGGAGCACCCGAATCACCTTCAACGCAACAAGCACCTTTGCAGGCGCTTAAATCGCACACAAACTGCTGCTCAAACACGTCAAGCGAAATAATTTTGTCATCTATCTGAACCATACTACAAAAGTAATGAAGATAGACTAATATAATGAGAGGATAATTTTTATTTTTGTGCCATGGCGAATTACGAAGATGTTTTCAAAAAAATAGTTGCCCATTGCAAAGAATATGGGTTTGTGTTTCAATCCTCAGAATTATATGACGGACTAGCTGCCGCTTATGATTATGGTCCTTATGGAGTGGAATTAAAAAATAATATTAGAAACTATTGGTGGAAATCAATGGTTAATATGAATGAAAATATAGTAGGACTAGATTCGGCTATATTCATGCATCCCACCACCTGGAAAGCTTCCGGACACGTGGACGCATTTAATGACCCTTTAATAGACAACAAAGATTCTAAAAAGAGATATCGTGCCGATGTTTTAATTGAAGACCATGTTGCTAAAATTGAAGGCAAAATTGACAAAGAAGTTGGAAAAGCACAAAAGAGATTTGGTGAAAGCTTCGACAAAGACCAATTTGTAGCAACCAACCCAAGGGTTGTAGGTTATAATGAAAAGTGTAGCGCCATAATGAGCCGTTTTAGCGCTGCAATGGATAAAAAGGATCTTCACGACGTAAAAGCGCTTATAGAAGAGTTGGGCATCGTTTGTCCTGTTTCTGGAACTAAAAACTGGACAGAGGTAAGGCAATTTAACTTAATGTTTAAAACACAAATGGGAGCCACTGCAGAAGGGGCGTCCGATTTATACTTAAGACCAGAAACGGCACAAGGAATATTTGTTAATTTCTTAAACGTTCAGAAAACAGCAAGAATGAGAATTCCTTTCGGAATTGCACAAACTGGAAAAGCGTTTAGAAATGAAATCGTTGCCCGTCAGTTTATCTTCCGCATGCGTGAATTTGAACAAATGGAAATGCAATTTTTTGTAAGGCCAGGAAAAGAAATGGAATGGTACGATCATTGGAAAGAAAGCAGAATGAAATGGCATCAAAACTTAGGAATGGGCCAAGAGA
>CESU01009210.1_pt1 | contig 20003 bp, 17 predicted proteins | sample 531141 | NCBI WGS metagenome assembly CESU01 (sample SAMEA2621401, study PRJEB7988) | marine metagenome | isolation source: saline water (ENVO:00002010), including
CGTGGGTCTTCAGTTCGGAGGACTGCGTGCCCGAAACCAAACACCGGTCGCTTGGCTTCAAGTTCTGCACGAACGAAGGCTTCGACCTCGACCGGATCGCTGGTGCCAATTCGCAGCACGAATTCCAAGCATGACTGGTTCGCTCGACCGTGCAATGGTCCTGAAAGTGCGTTCATTGCACCTGCCATGGATGAGTAAACGGTTGCGTGGCCAGAGGCGATTGCCTTGCCGGTGAAAGTGGAGAGGTTGCCGCCACCATGGTCCATGTGAAGCACGAGGTAGGTGGAGATAATTTGAGTCATCTTAGCCTTGTCCACACCTTGGAGGTCAAGGGTGTTGACAAATCGGTCCACCATGGACGCTGCCGGGTCGTCGGCCGGAATGTTTTCTGTTCGACCTTCACGAATCCTGAACAGCAGTCCCATCAAACGTGGCATCCGAGCAATGAGGTTCATGGCGTCAGAACGCCAGTCGTTGGTGGTCTCAAGCATGCCAAGGGTGTGGATGCCGACGCTGAGCCAATCCATGGGGTGGCCGTCGCGAGGCAGAGCCTTGAGGATGGGCTCCAAGTCGCCAGGAACGGTGGCTCTTGAGGCCAATTCAGCTCTGATTTCTTTGGATTGTTCGGGTGTTGGAAGTTCCTTATTGAAGAGGAGGTAAACGATGTCCTCTGGAGCAAAGGTGGCGAGTTCTGTGATAGGGTATCCACAGTAGTGAACACCTTCTGTGGGGGTGACAAACGAGGTTCGGCAAGTGCCGACAGGAACGCCCCGCAAACCCGTATTTAGGTGGTCTGAGGTCAATTCAAGCAAGACTTCCTTATCGCTCATGAATACCTCACCGTGCACATCCACCGAGGCTTCTCGTATAAAGCCGGTTGCTTGGCCTCACTCGGTGGCCCGAAACGATGCGAAGCAAGCCGGAAGTAAAGCCGTAAAGGGGATGTTCATTTTTGCCGATTCCATGGCGGCCATGTGCGGAATCCTTTGGTCGACTCACGATCGGCGAATACATGGATCCGGATGGTTTCCCCCTCGATGAGGATGGCGTCGTCAGCTGTGACGCCGGGGCATGTCTCTTTGACTTCCTTCCAGGAACGTTCTGTGGCAAGGTTTTCCGACCACCATGGGAAAGCGGCGCATTGTTGAGGACGGACTTCGTAAATCGAGCAACGCTTTTCGCCATCCAAAAATATACACACATCATCACTGGCTCTGCTTTTCAAGACATAGCGCCCGTCCAGAGTTTGCCTGCAATCCCGCTCGAGCCACGCTTCAACTTCCATGCTGTGGTGGGCAGCAATTCGCTCAGCATCCCGTGTCGAGAGGTAGACAATCCCCCCCGGTTCGTCGCAGCACCGCCCGCAGTTCGGTTGGCATGTGAAGGGGACCCCCTTCATCCACCACCCTTCGTTCATTCTTCTTCACCTGAGTGCAAGGATTTGGCTGGTTCAATTGTTGAGAGGCTAATTTTACGGTGAGCTGGTGCGTTTTGTTCGAGCAGATCAAGCATGTCCACGCTCGATTCGTCCACTTCCCAATCGCCTTCTGGGACGAAACTGTCCATTTCGGCCGCCGCTGTTTTTGAGGTACTGCCCTTCTTTCTCCGGCTCACCGTTCGCTTCTTCTTTTCGATAACGTCTTCTTCAAACGGTGGAAGCGGCTGTCGTTCCGGATCGATCTGGACAAGTTCTTCCTCGAGGTGGCGAAGATCATCAGCCATCTGAATCAGTTGTTCAATTGAAGCATCTTCAGTGTTTTTTGCCAGTTCGGTCATCCTTCGCTCAAGTCGATCTAATTGTAAAGAACTTGAGGCGAACTCAGCCTCAAAAGAGCCGAGCCGATCATCAATAGTTTCATCCAAATCGGTGAGAATGTCAGCTGCAGTGCCATAATCACGTTCTTCAATGCGGCCTGAACGAGCGACAAGGTGGGCGTCTTTCTCGTTCAAGTCTAAGACCGAGGGGACCTTCAAATCGATGTCATGGAGGGCTGTTTTCATGTAGGCTTCATGGCGGGATTGAGCGTTATCGGCCATGGCTTGCGTGTCGAATGTTGGTGGCTCATAAGTGTCTTCGCCGATGGTTGGAAGGGTCGTGTGCAACTCGATGCCACCGATGGTGTTGTCGCTGTACACAACGTCGACTGCTTCAGCGATCAGCTTTGTTGCGATGTCAGACACGTGCTCCCGTTCAATTTGCGCTGGTGCATGGCCAGATGCCCTGAAAGAGCCGGAGAGAACAGCCGCCACATCGTCTCCATCAAGCAATTCGTCCCCTGATTCGAGGACCAAGGCTACCATGTCCAAGTTGGCTTTTGTTGCCCGCCACCCTGCTTGGTTGTGAAGAACGACACTTGCCAATTGCCCGTCGTCCAACATGAGGCTTCGGCGAAGTGCGAGTTGCCTTGCGAACATCACCATGCTCGGTGCGGTTGGTGAATCAAGGCTAACTTTTGCTGCGCTTCGTATGAGTTCCCACAACCGGGATGCCGGCCAGCGTTCTGGATCGATGGTGCTTGTGAGGACGACATGAACGCCCATGTTTAGGGCATAATCGATCATGGTGCCGAGCAGCATTGCAGCCGATGGCTGATCGGCCATGAGGTGTGCGTCGTCAATTGCAAGCAAACTGCCTTGCGCAATTGCATCTTGCCAACCAGTCGGTAGATCTTCAAGAGCAGTTAAATCGCCAGCCCCAAGCAAAAACACATCGCCTTCCTGACGGCGCAGAACACCTTGGGCGATGGCATGAAGCAGATGGGAGCGGCCACTTTCAGCAGGTCCAAGGATTAACAGAGGGTTGAGTGAAATTCCGGGAGAGTCCACAACGGCTTCAGCGGCTTGAGTCGCTCGTAGATTTTCTTCAACTGTGAACCACTGCTTGAAGCTCATACGAGATTCGGGGCGCAATCTGGTAGGCCAGGGTGCGTGGATGGGTGCGGTGACGCTGTGATGGAAGGCGGAGTGTGAAGGTGGTTGTGCGAGGTGCTCTGGCAACTCATGAATTGAGCGTCCGCGTTGTGCGTCAAGCACGCTTTCCCAAACAGGGCGACCATCGGTCTCCAAACCGACAAAGAAGTCGGTCTCATCGACGGGCTGCTGCTGTGAATCAATGCTCTGTGCCGTACGTTCCCGTAGGCTTCGAAGCCTGCTTGACACAATTGAAGCCAACGAATCATCGTCTTGGTCAAGGCGCATGGTGGGTTGGTGTTCACGACTGCCTTTGCCGAGCACTGCGTCCGCTACGAGGTCGTAGGTCGGGCGCTCTACAACACCCACTCGTTGAAGCAGCGTGCCCTTTCGAATGTCGGGGACGGATTGCTTGCCAAGCAAGCGGTTAAGGCGAGATTTTGGGCGCTGTTCTTTTGCCTCGGGCGTTTTGGATTCTCGAGGAAGCATAGGGTCTGCGCCGAGTTCTGCCAACCTCTGCTTTGCTTGAGCAATGGCCAAGTCCAAGTGTTCCTTTCGCGCACTCATTCGACCCCATCCCGTTCTTTTCTGACCCTTTCCAGATCTTCAAGTTCCCAAGAACTCAGTGTGTCTTCGATCGAGGGAGCGGTTTGCTCTTTGGAGGAAATCTCACGGGGTAGATGCTTTGGTTTCGCTTCGGTTTCAATCCCCGGTCTTGCCGACAATGGAGTAAGAGGGGTTGTTGCGCCGATTGGTTGGAGGTGTTCAATGGCTGCAAGTGGTCTTGGACCTGCGCCCACCGGAGGCAATTGATGTGGACGCGCCGAAGAGCGCTGGCGCAGAGCGTCGCGAAGGCCTCGAATTGATGCCGTTTGGGGTCGGAATGTTTTGGCAATTGCAGTTTGCTGCCTCGCTTCATAGGCATCCAAAGTGGTGGCAATCGCTGCCGGTTTATGTGCCGGATTCGGGGCGGGGAATAGAGGCGTTTCTCGAGGAGCATGTGCGGCAGCGGCCACGGTCTGAGCCTGTTGATTGCTCGGGGCTTTTGCTTCCATCCGCTTTCGACGCCTATGGCGCAGAGCAGGCCTTGGACCTGTTTTAGTGGGCTTTTTCGAAGCTTGAATCCGAGACTCTGAAGTGGCGACGGTTGCGATCGGAGCGGCATTCGTTTGAACGGATTTGGGTTCTGATGCCTGCGCTTGTGAAGGTGCCACGGTTGCTTCGATGTGTGGCTCGATGAGGGTTGGTTCAACAACTTCGGCCTCTTGAGTCGGTGGTGCTTTTGCTGTCGGTTCAGGCTCAGCCCATGAACGGACTTGGCTCTCTAGCATGGCCGTCGCTTCTTGGCGCTCAAACTCGTCTGCTGGCTCATGGCCGCCGACCATGCCGCCTCCATCGTAGGGGGTGGAAGTCTGAGTCGGTGAGTGCTCAAGTCCTCGCTGAAGTTGTTGCTCAATCCATTGGCCCTCTTCCTCGGTGGGGGGAGCGCACAAGGGATGGTCAAGGATCAATTCTGGTTCAGTGAGCCAATGTTCAATCTCAAAGGGTTCGATCAAAGTGAGGCAACGGCTCATGCGATGCCTCGGTTCGAGTTCGAAAGCGTTCATGTCAGCGGTTGAGAGCAAGACGTGATCGTCCATTCGAACCCCGTCGACAACATCCCGGATGAAATCAATCGTTCTTCCATCACCGTTGACTCCAGCAAGGTATTCGATGCCTTCAAGCAGCACGACAGCCCTCATGTTTTCCCAAAGGAATGCGTCAATTTTGGTTCTCACCTGCTCGAGGCTTGGTGGTATAGCGCGTGGATGGTCGCTCGTGCTCAACCAGTGGCATGCAGCTGCTGGAAGGTTGTGTTCAACGTTTAATGAATCAGGATCATGGCGTGAAATCACTAAAATTGGCCGGCCGTGGTTGGCTAAGTGGCCGGCAAGGGTGAACAGATGGGCTGGATCGAGTGCGTCAAAGAGCAGGGCGTCACCGGGGTGGATCATTCGCTCCAATCCTTCGTAGCGTTGCATGTAGGCGCGGCTGCGTTGACGGACGGCTTCAGGTGCTTCGACCACCACTTCCAGCTCCGGCAAGCGTTCTTCTCGGCGCCAACTGCCAGGGCGAAGTTGCACATTCGACCACCAGCGCTCTTCCTGATCGGTTGCCCGGTCGACTGTTTCGAGGTGAAGGAAAGCGTTTGTGTGGAGTGCAGCAACACGTTGCGCTTCATTGGTTGGTAATTCGTGGACAGCCAGCAGTGCTTCCATTGGCACAGCATCGTCTTCGATTTCCAAAAGCGCTTCGAGACCGAACACAATCGCATCACCTTCGTGGATGGCAAGCGTTGGATGGCCTTCGAGAAACAAAATGTGGCCAACTCGGGGCATTGCATCCTTTGGTTTGCGCTCCGTTCGGATGAATCCAGTGGTCGCTAACTTTGTCATATCCGATGAAAGAATTCGCAGGGCATCGCGGTCGCCACGGCGAACTTCCGTGACGTCTCCCTGAGGTAATTCGACCATCTTTTCCACACCCCTACGGGGTGTAAGCCTGCTGAAGTGTTCTTGAAGGGTCCGCATGATTTCCCTCAGCGATAGCCGTTTGAAGCATGAAGGCCTCGGGCCGTCATGGGCGAAGGTGATTCAATGCGTGGCATCGCATCCCTCACCGGTGAAGAACTCAGGCTTTGGCTTGCTGGCCTCGAAGATTTTGATGAGGGAAGGTATTGGCACGCTCACGAGGACTGGGAAGATTTGTGGAACGCACACAAGCGCAGGGACGCTCCCATCGAGGAAATTCTCTTTGTTCAAGGCATGATTCAAACTGCAGCCCTTTTACTGAACCATGAACGAAAAAAGGTCCGAGGTGTCAATAATCTCACGGTCAAAGTCAACGCCAAATTAGCGACTTGGGGCTGTGTTTGGGGCATCAATATCCCGCTTCACTTGGCGGCCATGAATGAGTATGGAGCAGACGCTGACCAATGGAGCCTCGATCCTCAGCAGTACACGATGGAGCGATGTGAGCGTGAAGTTCAAACATGACGCTGTGGAGGTCCTGTCATGAAGGGAGGAGAGCATAGCCTGCCTTCTGGAATGCGCCGTTTCAATGAGTTGTCACTGGCTCGGCCTTTCTTGATACGATTCGTAACCGCATGCACGGCGAGTTTAATCTTGTTTGCTGGTTTTGCCTGGATGCTTCATTCGGCGATTGAAAATACCATTGTAAGTGCTGTCCCTTTGCTGTTGCTGCCCGTCTTGCTGTGGCAGTTTTATCAATCATCAAGCATGCTCCATGTTCCGCTTGCGGTCGACATGAATCACCCCTTCATGGTCGAAGACGCTCCCATCGGGAAATCGAACGTTATGGTTCGATTGTCAGACGGGCGGTGGATCGATTTGGGGCATGGACGCGTTCGGCTGGCTCAAGATGATTTACTCGGCGGCTGCAACCTCGTTCGCGACAATGATGATTATACTTTTGTGGGTCATTTTAGTGCTCTTTCCTCCACGCATCGAGGGCTCAAAAAGCAAGTTGTTCTGCTCAACCAAGCCCTTGCGTTGCGAGATGCAGTGAACGGGGAAGAAGACACAATCGAACAGGCTCGAGAACGCGAGGGCATGGACACCGGACTTCTTGATCGCTCTTGGATGGAAGAGCAAGAAAGCATTGAGATCGAACCAGAGGGTCTGATCAGCAAGTTGAGGGGCGAATAAACAACGCACTTGACTTCACATCACCCTCCCCCTTCAAAACCACCAGTCACAACCCAAGAGCGTGACCACACCATCGCGTTGGGGCCAAAAGCTGGAGCATTTGAGCCAGAACGAGCAGGATACATTGCTCGGCACTTCACTGTCTCGAAGGTTCACAGCGTTGCCGTTATGGCTTTCTCACCCGGGGAACATCGGAGCCTTTTACGGGATTCTCATTTCCTTGGCCCTGTTGATGCCATACCGGTTTTCCGGCCAAGACACCAGCGCTTGGCTGGCCAATTGGCTGTTTCACACTTCTCTTCTCATCGTCGGTTGTTTGATGCTTGGGTTTGCATCTCTGCTTTTGGTCCGTTGGTCAAAGCGATTCCCAATGGCGCCACCAAGAATTGTCCTCTACCCAATGCCATTTGTTGGCTTAGCGTTGCTTACGCTGTCACGAACCGACATGCTCAACGCCCCACTGTCGTTGGTTTGGTTGTTGCTTTTGCTACCGGGCCCACTGTATGTTCATCTTTCATGGGCTCCTCGATGGCGCTTGTTGTGCATGCTGGAAGACGGAAAAAATCCGTTCCTAGGCCTCGAATCAAAAGGCTCAGAACCAAATGAAGACGCTGCAACGCTTGCAGGTGATGACGAAGAGTTGCGCTCTGTAGTCGAGGAATACGCTGAGGAATGATTCAGATTAGACCAAGCGTTGGTCCAACTTTTTCAAACAATCGAAGCACTTCATCGAGGTCATCGCGCGACAAGCCCGCAGACATTTGTGTTCTGATTCTTGCTTTGTCCCTACCCACCATTGGAAACACGATAGCGCCTGCCATCACGCCTTCCTCTCCGAGGGCTTTAGTCATCGATTTAGCGACGCTTGAATCGCCACACATCACAGGTATAATCGGCGTTTCTGAGGCACCGGTATCGAAACCGAGCGATTGCAATTCCTTTCTGAAATAATTGGTGTTTTCCCACAACTTGGCGTGGTGCTGCGGCTCTTCCATGAGCACCTCAACTGCTGCTTTTTGTGCTGCTGCTACACCTGGCGGTTGCGATCCTGAGAGCAACCATGACCGGGAATGGTTGAGAGCGTGGGTGCGGGTCATCTCGGTTCCAGCAAGAATGCCACCTTGAACGCCCAGGGCTTTGGAAAACGAGCCGGTTTCAAAGTCCACTTTCCCTTGAAGATTAAATTGAGCAACGATGCCTGCACCCTTCTCGCCAAGCACCCCTTCGCCGTGGCAATCATCAACGTAGACCATCGCTCCGTATTCTTCTGCCAAAGCCGTAACTTCATCCAGTGGTGCAATATCGCCATCCATCGAAAAGACACCATCCGTGATGATGAGTTTCCTTGTGGCGTCTTCGTGCGCCTTGAGCACCGCTTCCAATTCGCCCATGTCGTTGTGTGCGTACACACCGCGGCTGGCTTTTGTGAGGCGGACTCCGTCAATGATTGAGCCGTGGTTAAGCTCATCGCTGATGATAACGTCCTGAGGTCCGGTGACAAGCGTCGGAATCAAACCAACGTTGACCGTGTAACCTGCCGAATAGATCAACGATGCTTCCACGCCCTTGAATTCTGCAACCTTGCGTTCAGCTTCCAAATGAATGTCCATGGTTCCGGCAATCGCTCTGACGCTTCCGCTACCGGCGCCGTATTTTTCTGTCGCATCAAGCATTGCTTGCTTGACTCTTGGATGGGTTGTGAGGTTGAGGTAATTGTTTGCAGAGAGCATGATGGTCGGTTTGCCATTCATTCTGCACCGTGGTTGATTCGGACTTTCGAGGGTTGGAGGCTCCCACAAGAGGGACTTCTCCGACAGTTCATCATAACGAGTTTTCATCCAAGACATATCACCGGGCATAGCATCGCCTCCAGTCAACCCGAAGGCACGCCGATTCAAGTTCCTTTGGGCGAAGCATGGTGCTTTGTGATGGCGCTTTGACCATGCACCTCAAAAAGGAGGCGTTCGTCGCCGAGGCATGGAATTGAGTGGAGACGTCAGCAGCGGGCTCGGACGGGCTCATGTTTTCATGGCTCAACCACATTACCAAGAGCAGTTTCGTGCCTTACTCGGCAAAACCGCTTGGCCGGGGACCCTCAATGTGACCGTCGAGGGCTCGAACCTCATCCACTACATCGCCTTGAGAAAAAAATCTGGTATCGATACGCTCGATGCTTCGGATGAAGCCCGTGCAGCAGCAACCGAAATCGAAGTTTCCGAATTTGATGCTCATCGAATACGAGGCTTCCTCAGGGACGGTGTTTCCTTCGGTGGTGCTACGGCATTCAAAGCACAATTCAAGACCCAATCTGGAAGCATTGAATGCGCTATTCTCATCCCCGATTTAACCCGCCACATCGATGTGGTCGAAGTGATCGCTGGTGCGTGCTTGCGTGAAAAGTTCAACCTTGAAGACGGCGCGGTTGTCCAAATCAAATTGGATTGAACTTCAGCGATGCTTGACGATTGGCAATTCGCCCAATCGAGCCCATTCATTATGAAGCAGGCTCTTGATTTCATGACGTGCGGCTTCTCGCCATCGCTTTCTCATTGTGCGTTCAACTGCGGGGCCCTGTGGAGGTGCAGAAAAGCATTCAACTTCCACATCGCTAGCGTCAAGCGGCAGCGCTTCCCAATGAACGCCCCATAACATCAGCCAATCCGGTGGTGCAACGCCAAAATCAGCTTCTTGCTCTGGATGATCCAACGCTGCTTGCACCTCTTTTTGCGTGACCTCGCCAATTGACATTCGATGGAGCGCCATTGCTGTCCGCCGCACTTGATTCCAAAGGAAGGCCTCGCCAATAATTTCGAAACCAACCAGCCGTCCATCGACCATCCAAGGTGTGCAGGAAAATATTGTCCGCATTGGATTCTTTCCTTCTTCCAACCGAGCAAAGTTTCGGGCGTCATAGGTTCCAACAAACATGTTCAACCAGTCGCTAAACACTTCTCCGGGGTCGTTCCAAAATTCGATGCCTTCCAAACGGTAGCGATAGACTCGGTGCTGGGCCATGCGTGGATTCCATGCTTCATCTATTTCTTGTACATCGAGAAACGCAATGTCTTTTGGAAGTCGGTCATCGAGCGCACGAACCATCTTTCGAGGCGTGAGTGCGTCCCATAGTTCTCGCTTGATTCGCACAACACCGCCATTAACTCGGACGTGAACACCCGCATCGGTTCGGCTGGAAAGCACGAGGTTGTGTTGTTCCTCTTCCGAATCGAGCCACTTGAGGCTTTGAAAGACCCGAATCAATTCACCCTGTACAGTAACAACATCAGGTTGAATCTGGCTGCCATGATAAGCATCGCCAAGGTAACCAATGCGGAAGGCAAGACGAACGGTTGCCCCGTTCGTCATGGGTTCACCTCAGTCTTCTTGGTTGAGCAACTCAACGGCTTCCGCTGGAGAATAGCCGAGCCCGCCAACCGCCCAAATGAGCGCCTGCTTGAGCCAGGGTTGAACCATTGGATTCTTCTTGCTTGGATCCATGACTTCGATGGCGTCGACAATATTCCTGCTTGCTGTGAAGAGTACTTCGTCGGTAGGGATGTCATTGAGTTCAAGTTTCTTGGCGTAGCGTTGGAATTCCTTGACTGCTACAGGGATCCGTCGGCATTCAAGAGCGAATGTAGCGAAGTCAGCGATGTATTCCTCGTTTTCTTCATCGAGTTGCATTGCCTTCTTGTAGGCCATCATGATTTTTCCACCTGGGATGACATCATCTTGTGCCTCTGCGTTCTTCATGTTCGCAAATTCAGCGTACATGTGGTGAACTTGAGCGTTCGTTTTGTGGGTGCCCATTTTGGCATCGAGGTCCGCAAGAGCGCCATCAATGTCGCCACTGCGGAGCATTTCAATCGGTTCTTGGAGAATTTCGTCATCGCTCATAGTCATCGCCTGTTTCATGCCGGTGCGTTCCGACTTTTCAATCAGTCGTTGAAGTCGTTTGAGTTCATTCCTTCGAAGCGGAGTCAGAAATGCTTTGCTTCAAGTCGCTTAGAAGGTGAGACTGACTGTTCTTCTTATGCATCTCATTGAGCAAGCCCTTGGCTTTCTCCCACTTGCGAATGTTGTACATGCAGTGCTTGGGATCAGGGCGAATGGTTCTGATGGTTCGCTGGTAAGTCATGAGACCAACAACACTGCGCAAGATGCCCTTTCCAGCCTTTTCTGCTTTGGAATCGCCTTCGTGGTTGGTGGTGCCTGGAATCGAGTGTGGGATTACGGGGACGTTTGATTCCTCGATGATACCAACCCCTGAGTCGGTCAGCACGGTAACGGTGGCAAATCCAAGCAAAGTGCCGGTTGGCGAACGAGCGACAACAACCTCTGAGATGCGATCGAAGAGAATGCGTCGGTGAGATCGAGACAACAAGAAACTGTGTTCGAAAATGATGGCGTCGCTGGTGATTGCGTAGTGGAAACTGCGCTGAAAGTAGAACACCAATGCCATGTAAATGCTAACAAAGATACCACCAAAGAGGGTTGGCTGATAGTCAGGAATGAAGCCCCCAACAGGATCTGTGAATATGCCGGATACAGTATGAACCAAATCGTCCAAAAGGGTGATTGAAGGTGCGAGTGAGACAATCAAGAGTCCTACGGTTACCCAGCGCCCTGAGGTGGAAACATTGACCAAACGGTTCATCCAAGTGATGAACAACATAACGGCTGTTAGGCCTGCGCCGCCGCTGGAAAAGAGGAGGGTAGCAAGCAGGTCAACGAATGCATTTTCGCTGTTGGTCCCGGGTTTGAAATCAAACATCAGGTGGACCGCCAAAACCACGATTCCAAGCATGTAAAGGTTGAGGAAAGCAAAGGTGCTTGGTCGCTTGGTAAGCAGCACCTCTTCGCCAGCAATCAATCGGAATTTCTTTGCTAATTTGGCTTGGTCCGCTGCCTTTTTCGCTTCGTCGGAAGCCATTTGTGCTTCCTCAGCGGCCTTTGTATCGACCTCTGGTTGTTCTTCAACGGCAGGTTCGGCTCCAGTGGATTCTTCGCTCATAGCAATCGCTCCAATCTTTTGTGGAGCGGACAACGCAAATAAGACCTTGCCCAATTGCGTCGCAAAACAACCGGAAATCGAATCTTACACCCCGTTCGGTGTTAATGCAGCAAGCCCCAAGAATGTTCAGCGTTGCCTCTCGCCCATGCATAATCGGTCTCCTTGCGAACTCCGTGCTCGTCGATGATGCGCAACCGTTCAAGTTTGAGTGGGTATTCGTTGTAGGTCAGATGGGATGTGAGACCGCCACGGGTTGGTTGATCGAACGTCCAATGGGCTCGTTCAATGGCCTGAACAGTGAGTTCAATGATGGTCCGCCCGTTCCACATTTTGATGTTGAATTGAGGCAACGGTGCTCCGGGAGAATGACCATGCTTCCCTTCCACAAGCGTGGAACCGAGTTTTTCAACGGTGACTTTTGTGAATTTTTCACTTCGTTGATTCTTCCCATCGTGGAATAAACCGCCTTGAGACAACCCTAGGTGGCCAAAGTCTCTTCGTTTCCATGGCCTGTTGTCACGGGCGGTCACCGTAAAGGAAAGATGAGGAATGAACCAATCAATGTAGGAGCCATCATCGAGGTGCAACACCCCCCAATACCACGGAACAGACGGGGCTTGAACGCTCACCTTCTGGAAGTAAGCGGTTCCGTTGACTTCTTCGCCGTCAAGGGTGCCAGAGGCCTTGGTGCCGTGCAACCTAAGGATGTCGTACCCCATGTTTGCGGCGTAGGTCGCTGTCGCTTCTCTGGCGGTGGACATAGCGCTGTTCCAAGGCGTTAATTTGAGCTTCATTTCCTTCGGAACACTCGGGTGTTGAGCTTCCTCATCGGTGGTGAGGTTAAGCCAAAATTCACTCAGATCACTCTTGAGGCCCATGCTCATGTCTTGGTCAAGCAATGGGACAACAGCGCCACCCCCTTGGCCAGTCTTCCCTTCTTTGCCGGGCCAATCGGGGTGAGAATCTGGCAGGGCTACAATGCGGCAAATCTGTTTGACCACTGGTTCATGCATTTGAACGCCATCGAACCACCATGCGCACACCATGCCGTCGAGGGCCATTCCATCATGTTCATCGAATCCTGGGCGTCCTTTTGGGGTCCAAGGGGTGCCATTGACATCCACAATAGGGTTGTCTTTGGTTGACCACAACACCATCAATTGGCGCCCACTTGGTTTCCCATCAGGATCATCCAGCATCACCAGCCACCACCACCAATCCCACGTGAGATGGTGCAAAGGTGGTCTGTTTTGCAGGCGCCACATGCCCGACAAATCGCCCGCAAAAGCGGTCATTTCATCGTTCATTCAATTTCCTTCCCTTTGAAAATGGCACCGCCAATAAACCAGAGAAGGGCCCCTTGAACGAGCAAAACCACGGTTGCAAAAACTGATGAAATTAATCCATTGCTGCCAACACCGGGTTTCGAGTAAAAGAAATCCAGAGCAAAAGCGCTTGTTTGAATTGAATTTAAATCATTTCCAAAGGTGGTGCCTTGGAGCAAGAACATATCCATGTTTGGCCACACCAGCACCGCCGCAGCATCAACGATCATCAGCGCCCATCCAATGACCGAAAAGCGAAGAATTGAAGCATCCGGTGCGCCCATTGAAATGAGGCACATGCCAAGTTCCCATGCAGCAAATGGAATCGCCAAAACGATACCGTAGCGCCACATCACGCCCATGGTGCAAAACAGCATTCCGTAGACGAATGAGGCCATCATGGTTGCAAACACGATGGCTAACCACACGCCGAGGTCGTTGAATCTGAAGAGGCCGTCACTCGGACCCATGAACCCCGAAATCAATGCGAAAAGGATGCCAAGAGCAATGAAATACGGCCATACAATGCCAAGGTAGCCGAGTATTCTGTAGAGGAATACTTCTGTTCGAGCGATTGGTTTTGCGAGCATGAAGTGCATGGTGCCCGCCGACATCTCATCTCGAATCAAGCCCGTTGCTAAAAAGAGGGGCAGAAACATCCCTAAGAGCAAAACGAAGCCCATCTTTCCGATGCCAAGCACGAACGCCATGTGCGTAGCTTCGGCAACGTAAGCGGCATCATCTGGATCTTCATCGACGTTGAGATCAGGGTTCACATTCCATTGGCCCGAATACCTGTCTTGAACGAGCAGCACGTCGCACTCCACTCCGTTTTGGTTGCTGTCCTTGCGGGAGGAAGTACCATCGTAATTGTAACAATCACCATCGTCATCAAACCCGGTTGTTTGTCGAGTCGAAGTGCCGGTGATCGAGTAATCAAATCCATCTTCATCAATGTAATTTGAAGCGGGTTCGGGTTCGATTGGAGGCGTTAACAGGCCGGGGTGTGAGTTGTCCATGTAAGGGTCAGTGCCCCATTTCAGTTCCTGGCCAGTTGGATAACCATCGTTGTCCGGGTCTAAACTGTCTCCATCGTTATCAATCGATTCAAAGCCGGACGCCATGACATCGATGTAAATCAGCATGACAAGCGAAATTGCTACCAATCCCACGCCCAAAATCACCCATGTGGACGCCTTTGTTCGGTATTGACGCATTGTGAATTCAGTGATTGCAGCGGCTTTTCGATCCAGCGCTCTGTAGATTGTGTTTGGTTTTGCTTCCATCACCTGCCACCCCCGTTTGTGAGGTAGCCCAAGATGGAAGCAAGATCATCATCGGGGTTATCGATGGTGTGGACTCTGTGACCATTTTCAACAATCACCTTAGGCAAATCGGCATGGATTGCACCGAGGTTGTGGGTTTGAATCGAGAGGTTATTTTTGTTCGGGAATGAAATTCCTGATACATCGTCAAGGTCGATGACGTCCTTGGCTAGTTCCTTCGCGTTGTCGGCTTCGATTTGGATTCGATGAGGTATTTGATCTAGCTTTTCTCGAATGGCATGGAGGTTGCCTAGCGCCAGTAAACGGCCCTTGTGGAGGATGATGATTTGCTCAGTAATCCGTTCGATCTCTTGGAGGATGTGGCTGCTCACAATGACTGTGCGCCCCATTCGGCCCAATTCCCGGATTACATTCATGATGGTTGTTCGGGCCAATGGGTCACAGCCCTGTAGCGGTTCATCCAGTATGATCAATTCAGGATCGTTCACGAGTGCATGGGCGATTTTAGCGCGCTGGCGCATCCCTTTGGAGTACTGCCCAATTTTCTTGTGAGCCACATCGGTAAGCCCGACGAAATTGAGCACCCTATCGGCTTCGACCATTGCTTCAGCGCGCGTCAGGCCATTCAAGCGGGCGAAGGTGGATACGAATTGATGAGCCGTCATCCAATCGTACATCTTTTCGTGCTCTGGGACAAATCCAACCCTTGCGTAAGGTGCTGGGTTTTTCCAAGGGTCCGTTCCAAAGAGACGGATCTTCCCTTGACTTGGCTTGAGTTTACCCATGAGTAAGTTGAACATGGTCGACTTGCCTGCCCCGTTTGTTCCAAGCACACCAGTCACACCACCATTCAACGCCATCGTGATGTTGGATAAAGCAAAAATACGCCCGTAGGATTTGGAAACCCCTTCCAAAAGAACGGCAGGAACGGTGAGGTCCGGTTGCCATGCTTGATCTTGGCCTTTCCCTTCTTGATTGAAATCTGGCATCATTCTCTGGTCACCTCCATAGAGGAGACTCTAGCGCTTAACGTGTAGAGCGCCAAGGCGTTCATGGCAACAAGAGAGGCCAGCGACCATGTCCAAGAGTATTGGTCGTAGGTCGGTTGTGTGCCAATGAGAATTTGACCAACGTGGGCCATGCAATCATAGGGCGAGAGAAGGTAGAGAATTTCCCGGTCGAACAAGGTCGAGACCAAAACGGCCAACACCTTCGTGCCAAGAACGATTGACAAAAGGCCAATACCTGGGAAAAATTTGCCCTTAGAGACGCTCGAAAGCGCTAAGCCGATGCTGGTGTATGTGAAAATAAGCAACATACCGGAAACAAACGCGGCCAAAAACAGCGGGAAGGTGTCCATAATCCACGCCCAACCCCGGCCCAGTGAGATGATTTCTGCGAAGTAATACAACGCCAAGGTTAACAGAACCACGATGGCTTGAATCAACGCAACAGAAAGGAATTTCATTCCAACGTAATCAAAGCGAGTGATCGGTCTGGAAAAGTACAGCGCCGAGGTGCCGTGTTGGCGATCTTCAGAGATCACGCTGCCAACCAGAAGGGCCGCTACGATGGGGTAATACAGGACGTTTCTCGGGAAGAAACCAAGCACGTGACCGTACAAATTATCCCGGCTAACCCCCCATAATTGATGCAAACTGCCATCGCCAATCAACCCCGAGAGGAGCGTCAATGCAGCGTCGCTGAGCGAGGCAATGAACACGATGAGAACGAACAGTCTTGTCGGCATACCCCACGGCCTGTGGCCTTTCTTGAAAATGCCCAAGAGGTGATGTCGGAGGATGGCCCAGTTGCGCATCCAGCGTGGATTTAGCGTGCCTTGCCACGGTTTGTACACCTGTTCGAACACATGGCCCGTCGAAGTTGGTTGAGTCGCTTGTGGGGAACTCATGTCTTCGTCGCCTTCACTGGAGCCCCAGGCGGCCTGCATCCGGCCCTGTCCGGTTACGGGGGCTTCTGCTCCGTACTCGATGTCTGCAGGTGGCAGTTCAGTTGGTTGTTCACTCAAGCACCTCCACCTCCCATGTGCGCAGGTGCGTCTACCTTCCGAGCAAGTGCAGGGGAGCCAAGCAAGTCTTCACTCGTCTTCACTTCATACCCGAGATTTTCCATGATGACAAGAAACAAATCTTCCAACGATGCTTCATATTCGTGCATCCTTCGAACTTGAGCACCCGTTTGAGCAGCACATGATAAAATTCGACTGGTGGTGTCTTCTCCTACATGCCCGATGCGCATGACCCTGCCTTCACGACGAACGGCCAAGCCGTCTGCTTCGAGGGCTTGAGCCAAACGAGTTGCACCACCCCAGACGTGGATTTCGATTTCACGATCGATGGCTTTGAGGTCCTCAATTGCTCCTTGCGCTGCGAGTTTTCCCTTGTGGAGCAGTACAATATTTTCGCACACTCGCTCTACATCATCCATCAAGTGTGAAGCCATCAGAACCGACCGGTCACCATCGCGAACGGTTGTGGTCAAGGTTTGAATCATGTATTCACGAGCTTTTGCATCAAGACCGTTGGACGGTTCATCAGCAATGATCAGTTCAGGGTCGTGAATTAAGGCACAGGCTAGTTTTGTTGCCTGTTTCATCCCTGTCGAGAAACTGCCGATGTTCCTGTAGCGTTCCTCGCCGATGCCGACGTACTGCAGAGACTCATGCGCTCGTGCCAAAGCGATTGTCGGGTTCATGCCCAGAAGTTCACCTGAGTATCGAACTTGATGGATTGCATCCATGTCGGGGTTGAGTGCATCGTATTCAGGCATGTAGCCAATGCGGGCTCGAATGGCGTCCCCTTCTGTCCGAATATCGTGGCCAAGAACGGTGCCCTCGCCTTCCGATGCTTGGATCAGACCGAGGATGGTTTTGAGGAAGGTAGACTTTCCAGCTCCGTTGGGCCCAAGCAGTCCAGTTGCACCCTTTTTTACAGCTAAGTTGAGGTTGTCAAGCGCAATATGTGGTCCGTAGGATTTGGTGAGGTTGGTGGTTTTAATTATCAATTCATCAACCATACTACGCCCCCCTTATCGAAATGAGGTCAGCGACAGACCTTGAATGCTACCACGTTTATCTCATACAAACTGCGGCCTAAAGCGAGAGGCCGCCTCTTGTTTTCACAGCGATTCCTTTGGTGAAACCAGTGAATTCATCGGCTGTCCCATTCGACAAACCATGACCCAGAAGTGCACCGCTTTTGTTGACAATAAGGCATGTTTGCGAGGGTCGAATCCACGGATCGACGGCCAAGACGAAGCCATGAAACACGTTACGCCCTTGCCGAACAAAGGGTTCTGCATCCTCATCGACCATCACCCACGCAGGACCGGCTCCTTTCGGAGGTTGAGCCGTCGAGGTCGGCATCTGTGTTGGAATCTCAAGTTTCCTCAAGGCGTGCAATGCGACTGCGCCTTCATCGGTGAGCGATAATCCACCGTCGCCAAGCCGGGGGCTGGCGATGTGTGCGCCTGCAGCCGTGATTGCGTTTTTGACTCGGCCTTGCCGATTTACAACAAAGGTCGCATCAGCCAGAAGGTCGCAAGCAGCCTTGTTTTCAACGTTCATCAGGACAGTGAGTTTGTCGGAAACAAGACGACGATACACAATCAACTTCGCTGCTTCCCTCCCGTCCCGATCAAGATGGGTTGCGCTAGATTCGGTGTCGTCAACAGCATCGACCACGCCTGCTTGCTGCAAGGCCTCCATGCATCGAGCTTGTATGCCATCGCCAAGCATATCCACAGTGATAATTTTGCGTTCGCTCAGGTGAAGGCGATCCAATTCGCGTCGGATCCACGAGAGGTTTGGCCGCCGTCGCCAAAGCCAATCTGGTCCGTCGATGTGGGCAAAGGGGTTGAGGTCCTCAAGCGAATACGGCACTAAACCAACGGGGGTGAGAATCAGAACTTCGAGTCCTGGTGCATGATGGGTGATGCGGACCATGATGTCGCTCAATCGCTCCCGCCAAGGGCCAGAGGAACCGTGCATGATGAGGACGCTTTCACAACCGCGTCCTTGGTTTTCTAACGGCGTCCATCGTTCGATCATATTCCGGCGTGCTGAGACGATCTGAGGGCGGACGAAGGTGTCTTCACCCCCCCAAGGTTCACCCCCCTTGCGAGGTGTTTCCTGAGCGTGAACGAGCCAGTTCCATCCTTCTTCCCATCTGCCTGAATCAGGGCCGCGTTCGCGCCCTGCATCTCGATCATTGAGGATTAAGTCGTCGAGCATTTTGAGCTTCATCATTGCTTGTTGTGGGCGGGTTGATAACCAAAGGAACGCTTCTCGTAGGGCTGGATGCTGATGGCTGCGTCGTTCGACAAGGCGCCACAAGGTTCCATCGCGAATGGCTTGCTTACATCGACTCAATTCACTCAATGTCATCTCCAGATTGTAACGAGCGAGCAGTGCGGTGCGTTCCTCTTTGGACATCGCCTTGACCTCGACGGGGGTGATGGTCGCAACGCATGGCATCATCATCGGCCAGTCGTTCATCGAATCAATCCGTTCTGTTCCCCACGGCGTCAAAAGGCGTCCATCCCGAGCAAAAAGAGCGTACGCAGCTGAATCAAACAGGTCCGCACCAAGAGCAATCGACATTGGAAACAACATCGGGTGGCCGCAGCCGAACATATGGACGGGACGTTCTGGAGGGAGGTAGGGGAGGGTGGCCAGCATTATTTTGGCATAGTCTTTGTATCGATGCTGTTCCATCACCGGCACAATGCCGCCGATCGGGTGGACTGCGAATTGATGTTCAGCCATGCCTTTCGCTGATTTTGTTCGCAGGTCTTTGAACAGGCCGCCTTGAATGGGGCCGTTTAGCATTGTTGAGCCGGATGCCACGACGCTTTTGGCTGCACGCTCAAGCGTTTCATCAACGCAATGTTCGACCTGTTCGTGTGTCATGTCCGGTCGGGAAAACACATCAAGCATGGTTGCGATATCGACGCCGATGCTTTGTTGGAATTCGACGATTTCTTCGACGCCAACCTCCACATCGCCGTAAATGTAGGACTGGAAGGTGCCCGAATCGGTCATCACAACACCGGGGAAATCCAGCAGTTTGTGGACTCCATCTGCAGTTGCTTTTTGCTTCAATTCATCGTGCTTCCAAATGATGTAAGAGTTGGTAATCAACGCTCCAATGCCGTATCTGTCCCACATTTCTCGAGGTTCAATGGTTCGGATGTTTGGATTGATGACGGGGAGCAGTGCTGGGGTTTCAAGAACGCCGTGTGAAGTGTGGAGCCTTCCCAAGCGGGCGCGACCATCTCGGCCGGTAATTTCGAACAACCCTTGATCTTGTTCTCTACAAGGCTCGGGGTCATCGCGTCGACCTTCCTTCCATGCGCCCATGATGTGGCCAAAGGCGCGTGTCTTTCAATCCCTCCGCTCAGGGTTGGTTGCTTGGACTTTGGTTCAAACAAACTCAACAGCGCCATGAGCCAAGATAAATTCTCGGCCCAATTCATCGAAGGTTTCGAGCAAGGCCTTGTCGAACCGCACCCTTGAAATTTCAGAATCACCTTCAAGATCGGTCCTCACGCCCTCCAGGGTCCCTGGTGCAGCCCCGCATGAAAGGCATGCACCGGTGAGGTCGAGGACAAGATCCAACGACTCACTTTCACCTTCAGCCCAGTCCAGTTTGGACACGGCAATACCGCCACCGTGGCCGTCGAGGGCAGCCCGTACATCGCCCAAGCGAGCGAGCAAAGCCGGAACCATTTCCGGCGTGTGCAA
>CESU01000925.1_pt1 | contig 19998 bp, 19 predicted proteins | sample 531141 | NCBI WGS metagenome assembly CESU01 (sample SAMEA2621401, study PRJEB7988) | marine metagenome | isolation source: saline water (ENVO:00002010), including
AAATTTGTCTTTTATTTTGTAATCTGTAAATATTCCAAAAGCAAACATTCCTAATAGCGGGCCATAAGTATACCCAGCAACCGTTAATAAGCTGTCAATCACATTTGAATTTAAAATATATTTAAAGGAAATTATTACAAGAACCAAAAGCAAACTCATTCCAATGTGTGTTTTTTTACGAATTGACTTTTGTGCCATTTCGGATTTACCTGACATGTCAAGTATGTCTACGCAAAAAGAAGTCGTTAGTGAAGTTAATGCACTATCCGCACTGCTATAGGCTGCTGCAATTAATCCAAGAATAAACGTAATACCCAGTGTAATTCCTAGTCCGCTGTTGAGTGCTATTTCTGGAAACAATAAATCTGTTTTAGGCTGTCCGTCTAAAAGTGGAATTTCGATATTATTTCTTTTGGCATAAATAAATAAAAGAGCACCTAACAACAAAAACAAAAAGGTAACTAAGGTGAGTACAATGCTAAAAGAGAGCATGTTTTTTTGAGCATCTTTCAGAGATTTGCAGCTCAGGTTTTTTTGCATCATATCTTGGTCAAGACCAGTCATGCAAATTGTTATAAATACCCCACCAAAAAAGGATTTCAGAAAATACCCCTTGTCTAAAATACTATCCGTATTAAAAATAGTGCTGTAAGCCTTTAATTCTTCAGAGACTAAAAACTCTGAGAAAGTCCAATCCAAGCTTTCTGTAATAAAGTAAATAGAGAGTATAACTGCAGTAATCATAAACACAGTTTGTAGCGTGTCGGTCCAAACAATGGTTTTAATCCCTCCTCTAAATGTATAAATCCAAATCAGTGATATTGAGATAATCACTGTTATTTCAAATGGAATATTCCACTGATCAAAGATAAATTGTTGTAAAACGATGGCGACTAAGTAGAGTCGAAAAGCAGCTCCTAATACGCGTGAAACAAAAAAGAAAAAGGCACCCGTTTTATGGCTTACAAATCCAAATCTGTGAAAAAGATATTCGTAAATTGAGGTTAGATTTAATTTGTAATATACAGGAAGAAGGACAAAGGCAACTACAAAATAGCCCACCATATAGCCTAAGACTACCTGAAAATAACTAAACTGTGATGCATCTACCCAACCAGGAACCGATATAAAAGTAACTCCAGATAGGGATGCGCCGATCATTCCAAAAGCGACAAGATACCAGGGCGATTGTTTTCCAGCTTTAAAAAAATCTTGATTTGAATCATTCTTACTTGTTAAGTAAGAAATAAGAATCAAGACCACAAAATAGCTAAGTAGTAGTATTAGAATTAAAAAAGAATTCATTATAATTTCTGTTGATATAATTGTAAATTTAATAAAATATATTTTTATTGTTAATCAAATAAATTAATAGAGCTTTTTCAAGTTCTGTTTAAAATGAAAATTAACGACAAAATAAATATTTTTAATAGTGCAGAAAACTGTTTAATTGTTTTCATGTGTTCTTAGATTAATTTTTGATTAAATTTGCGTCATGGAATTTTCATCAAAGTTATTACAGAGTGCTGTGGACGAAGTAGCACAACTTCCAGGTATTGGTCGAAGGACTGCCTTGCGTCTTGTTCTTCACTTAATGCGTCAGCCAGCATCTCAAACACTCCACTTGACAACGTCACTACAATCTATGCGCGAAAATATCATTTTTTGTAAAAATTGCCATAATATTAGTGATTCAGAACTTTGTGAAATATGTATCAATAATAATAGGTCTGATGATCTCGTGTGTGTTGTTGAAGATATTAGAGATGTCATGGCTGTTGAGAGCACTGCTTCGTTTAGAGGAGTTTATCATGTTTTGGGTGGTAAAATATCCCCTATGGACGGAGTTGGTCCGCACGATCTGAAAATTAATAGTTTAGTAGAAAAAGTTAGGTCTGGTCGTATCAAAGAACTTATTTTCGCATTGAGCTCAACCATGGAGGGCGACACGACTAATTTTTATATTTATAAACAAATTCAAGATACAGAAGTTGTTATTTCTACTATAGCTCGAGGGATTTCAGTTGGAGACGAATTAGAATATGCAGACGAAGTGACTCTTGGGCGAAGTATAACCAATAGAATTCCATTTGAACTTTCTATTAAATCTTAATTTATCTTGAAGCTATCGGTAGTCATTTTAAATTATAATGTTCGGTATTTTCTCGAGCTTTGCCTTCAAAGTGTAGAGGCTGCCTTAAGTGAAATTCCTTCAGAAATCATTGTGATAGATAATAATTCCTCGGATGACAGTTGTGAAATGATTGTTTCCAAATTTTCGTCGGTAATATTAATTAAAAATAAGGTAAACATAGGTTTTTCAAAAGCAAACAATCAAGCTATTAAAGTAGCTAAAGGCGCTTATGTATGTATACTTAATCCAGATACAGTAGTACCAGAAGATGGCTTTTTAAAAGTTCTAGAGTTTGCTGAAACAAAATCGAACCTTGGAATTATTGGCTGTCGATTGATTGACGGTACAGGAAAATTTTTACCAGAAAGCAAGCGGAATATTCCTACAGTTTCGGTTGCAATTAAAAAATTTTTAGGAAGTTCCAAACATTATTATGCAAATGATATTTTGGAAGATGACGATTGTAAAGTAGACGTCTTGGTAGGTGCTTTCATGTTCCTTAAACGTAAGATTTATAATGACTTAAATGGTTTTGATGAAGATTATTTCATGTATGGCGAAGACATAGACCTTTCTTACAAATCGCTTAAAGCGGGGTATGATAATTATTATTTTGGGAAAGTATCTGTTATTCATTACAAAGGGGAGAGTACCCGTAAAGATGAGCTTTATCTTAAAAGATTTTATGGGGCTATGCAGATCTTTTATGCCAAACATTTTCAAAAAAACAGGTTCTTTGATTTCATGATGTATCTTGGGATTAAATGGATGATTTTATTTAATTCAGAACAAAAACCAACAACAAAACCATCTAGTGTATCTATCTTGTTTTCTAAGAATCCAAAACCTCAATTGATTGATAAATTAAAACCCACAATAGCGTCTAACTTTGATGAAGTAAATCTTGGAAATGAACTTATTTTTGATGCTGAAGAGATCTCCTTTAAATCGATTATTGAATACATGCAAGTTTTTAAAGAACAGCATTGCCTATTTAAAATCCAGCCCAAAAACGTCTCTTATATTATAGGCAGTAGTTCCGCTGAGATTAAGGGAGAAGTAATACAATTTTAAAATTAATGAATAGTTTCATCTATTTTCGTAAATTTGTAACCAATATTTATACATCTAGTTATATTATCCTATGGCAAAATTCGAACTTAAATTACCCAAAATGGGTGAGAGTGTAGCTGAGGCAACACTTACTGCTTGGCTCAAAGATATAGGAGATAAAATTGATACTGACGAAGCTGTTTTAGAAATTGCTACGGATAAAGTAGATAGCGAGGTCCCTAGTGAGGTTGAAGGAGTGCTTATTCAAAAACTTTTTGAAGTTGATGCTATTGTTGAGGTTGGTCAAACAATCGCTATTATCGAGACGGACTCTAATACGTCTACAGCGACAACATCTAACCCTGTGGTTGTTAAAGTTTCAGAACCGAAGGAGGTTGAGCAGCTTGAGACCTCCATCACAAAAATCCAAGATGAGGTAAATATTGTAGCTTCTAACGACACTCGTTTTTATTCTCCCTTGGTTAGGAATATTGCAAAAAAAGAAGGTGTCACTCAAGCTCAGTTAGATTCAATCCAAGGATCTGGAAAAGACGCGAGGGTTACTAAAAATGACATACTAGCCTATTTATCTCAGACACCACTTGTAGAAACAGTTTCTCAAAGCTCCTCCACTGTAAATCCTGTGATAAGTCGTGGTGAAGATGAAATTATTGAAATGTCTCGAATGGGAAAATTAGTATCCAAACATATGACAGATTCATTGCAAACTTCTGCACATGTACAGTCATTTATTGAAGTTGATGTTACTAAAATATGGAACTGGAAGAAAAAAATCAAGGATTCCTTCATGACACGCGAGGGGGAAAAAATTACCTTTACACCAATATTTATTGAGGCGATAGCCTATGCACTTACAGTGCATTCAATGCTAAATATTTCCGTTGAAAATGGTAAGATAATTAAACATAAAAACATCAATATAGGTATGGCTGCTTCACTAGATGACGGCAATTTGATAGTGCCAGTGATTAAAAATGCAGACCAGTTAAACTTAGTAGGAATGACCAAGCGAGTCAATGATCTCGCTTTACGTGCAAGAACCAACCAGCTTAAGCCAGATGACATTCAAGATGGTACCTACACAGTAACGAATGTTGGTGGCTTTGGTAGTATTATGGGGACCCCAATTATAAATCAGCCACAGGTTGGAATCTTAGCTCTTGGAGCCATCCGAAAGGTGCCTGCTGTTATTGAAACTAATGAAGGTGATTTTATTGGCATTAGACAAAAAATGTTCTTATCGCATTCTTATGACCATAGAGTAGTGAATGGGGCATTAGGAGGTCAGTTTTTAAAGACAGTCAAGGATTACTTAGAGAACTGGGACGATAATAGAACATTATAAATATGCAATTAAACCTTAATAAATCTATTTGTTTTTTTGATTTAGAAACGACAGGGTTAAACATAACCAAAGACAGGATTGTTGAAATATCTATTCTTAAAGTTAATCCAGACGGATCTGAGGAAAAGAAAACTTGGTTGGTAAATCCAGAAATGCCAATTCCTACAGTTGTGATAGCTGTCCATGGAATTACAGACGAAAAAGTAGCAAATAAACCAACATTTAATGAGCTGGCGAAGGAAGTTAATGCTTGGATTAAAGATTCTGATCTCGCAGGATTTAACTCAAATCGGTTTGATATTCCTTTATTGGCAGAAGAAATGCTAAGAGCTGGAGTGGATTTTGATATGAAGAACCGTTGTTCTGTAGACGTACAAACTATTTTCCACAAAATGGAGCAGCGCACTCTAAAAGCGGCCTTAAAGTTTTATTGTGATAAAAGTCTAGAAGATGCTCATAGCGCTGAAGCCGATACAATGGCTACCTATGAAGTTCTAAAAGCACAACTAGACCGTTATGAAGATTTAGATAATGATATGGGTTTTTTGGCGGACTTTAGTTCCCGAAAAAAAATAGCAGATTTTGCAGGCTTTATTGATTATGATAAAGCCGGAGAAGAGTGTTTTTCTTTTGGAAAACATAAAGGAAGAAAAGTAACTGAAATACTTGAAAAAGAACCTGGATATTTCGGATGGTTGCAGTCTGCAGACTTTCCTCTATACACCAAAAAAGTTTTAACGGCCATAAAGTTACGATCGCTTAACAATAAGCTTCAATAATGAAGTTGATTTGCATTGGGCGTAACTATTCGCAACACATTTTAGAGCTCAAAAGTGAAAAACCAACTGAGCCTGTTGTTTTTTTAAAACCTGATACTGCAATTTTATTAAAGAAACAGCCTTTTTTTATCCCAGATTTTTCTGATGAAGTACATCATGAGGTTGAAGTTTTGGTTAAAATTAGTCGAGTAGGAAAATATATTAATTCAAAATTCGCCCATAAGTATTACGAGCAAATTGGATTGGGAATTGATTTCACAGCCCGAGACCTTCAACAAGAACTTAAAGAAAAGGGCTTGCCTTGGGAAAAATCAAAGGCATTTGATGGCTCTGCGGTTATAGGTAAGTGGGTTTCTAAGTCTAACTACCAGAGCCTAAATAAAATCCCATTTAGTCTTCTTAAAAACAATCAAATTGTCCAGTCTTCAAATACTGAAGATATGTTGTGGGGGATAGATGAAATTATATCCCATGTGTCAAAGTATTTCACGCTAAAAATTGGAGATATTATTTTTACAGGAACACCCTCTGGAGTTGGAAAAGTAAAGCCTAATGACTCTTTGAAAGGATATATTGGAGATCAAGAATTTTTTTCGATTAAAATTAAATAATACATGAAAGCAGAAATTATTACCATTGGCGATGAAATTTTAATTGGTCAAATTATAGATACTAATTCAGCTTTTATAGCTCAGGAATTAAATAAAATTGGTGTTTCAGTATATCAAATCACTTCAGTTCAAGACGAAAAAGCTCATATCTTAGAGGCTTTTCAAGCTGCAGAAAAAAATGTTGATATTATTATTATTACTGGAGGGTTAGGTCCTACCAAAGATGATATTACTAAAACAACGTTAGCGCAGTATTTTGAGGACACTTTAGTATATGATCAAGCTGTTCTTGAAAATATAAAATACTTATGGAAGAGTTATATCAAACAACCTCTTCTTCAGGTTAACATTGATCAATCATTGGTGCCTTCAAAGGCGACAGCTTTGATGAATAAGTCTGGAAGTGCACCTGGAATGTGGTTAGAAAAAAACAATACTGTATTTGTTTCTTTACCAGGTATACCCTACGAAATGAAAGGCCTTATGAAGGATGAGGTTTTGCCACGCATTTCTCAAAAATTTAAGCTGCCTTTTATTCTTCATAAAACTCTCTTAACTTATGGGCTGGGTGAGAGTATTATTGCAGAAAGAATTAAGGAATGGGAGTTAACATTACCAGATTCAGTTAAGCTAGCATATCTTCCGAACCTAGGAAGAGTTCGTCTTCGATTATCTTCTAAAGGATTTGATAAGGATGCGGTTATTGAAGTTGTTGACGCCCAGGTTAGTACTTTAATTCCTTTAATTAGTGATGTATTTGTAGGATTTGAAGAACAATCATCTATCGAGCAAATTATTGGGAATCAATTGATAAAATTAGGAAGAACACTTTCTATAGCTGAAAGCTGTACTGGAGGTAAGATTGCAGAAAATATAACATCACACTCAGGCGCTTCAAATTATTTTAAAGGGGGGCTTGTTGCCTATGCGAAGGATTCAAAAATAGATATTTTAAAAGTTAACCCCGAGCTCATTAAACTACATTCAATTGTTAGCAACGAAGTTGCTGAGGAGATGGCTAAAAATGTAAAACAATTATTTAATTCTGACTATGGACTAGCAACCACAGGAAATGCAGGCCCCACCAAAGGAGATTCTGAAGCGGAAATAGGAACAGTTTGTATAGCTATTGCAACTCCAGATGGCGTATTTTCACAGGAGTTTAATTTTGGAAAACAACGACCTAGGGTAGTTCAGAAAGCTGTAACCATGGCATTTACATTATTTCAGAAAGAAATATTTAAAAAATGCTAAAATAAAGTTTGTGTACTTCTAAAGAATTCGTATTTTTGCACCTCGTTTTGAAACAACAAAACAATTAAAGTTAAGAAAGATGTCAAGAATTTGTGAACTTACGGGTAAAAGAGCAATGTTTGGAAACAATGTATCTAAAGCCTTAAATAGAACTAAACGTAGATTTAATGTAAATTTAATTAAAAAACGTTTTTACGTTCCAGAAGATGATAGCTGGGTAACCCTTAGAGTTTCTGCATCAGCATTGAAAACTATTAACAAAATTGGTATTCACGCAGCAATTAAAGAGGCAAAGTCTAAAGGTTTTTTAAAATAAACTACCAATAAAAGCATTTTAAAATGGCAAAAAGAGGAAATAGAGTTCAAGTAATTTTAGAGTGCACTGAGCACAAGGGGTCTGGTAAACCAGGAACTTCTAGATACATTACAACTAAGAACAAGAAGAATACGCCTGATCGTATGGAGATTAAGAAATTTAATCCTATACTCAAGAGAATGACGGTTCACAAAGAAATAAAATAATTTAAGAATTTTACGAAAGTAATTTTCAAACGTAATACACTTAAATCATGGCAAAGAAATCAGTAGCATCCTTACAAACGGGATCAAAGCGTCTAACTAAAGCAATAAAAATGGTTAAATCAGAGAAATCTGGGGCCTATACTTTTGTTGAATCTATCATGGCGCCCGAAAAGGTAAGCGACTTCTTAAGCAAAAAATAAAATATTTTTTATCAAATCGTATTTAAAGCTGCTTTATTATAAAGCGGCTTTTATTTTTTAATTTCCTCACATTTAATGCTATTTTTGTGAATAGACAAATTGCTGACTCATGAGTTTTTTTAAAAACATATTTTCATCCGATAAAAAGGCGACTTTAGACAAAGGACTAGAGAAGTCGAGTTCCACCTTTTTTGATAAATTAAGCAAAGCTGTAGTTGGTAAGTCAAAAGTAGATTCAGATGTATTAGATAATTTAGAAGAGGTTTTAGTCACTAGCGATGTTGGTGTCAATACCACTCTTAAAGTTATTGATCGAATCGAAGTGAGGGTTGCCAAAGATAAATATGTTGGTACTGAGGCTCTAAATCTTATACTTAGAGAAGAAATTGCAAGCTTATTGTCAGAAACTAATTCTGGAGAAGCAACCGATTTTTCTATACCAGAAACAAACAAACCTTACGTTATCATGGTAGTAGGCGTAAATGGCGCTGGAAAAACAACAACTATTGGAAAACTTGCTTACCAACTCAACAAACAAGGACTTAATGTAGTTCTTGGAGCCGCAGATACATTTAGAGCTGCAGCTATTGATCAGTTACAAGTTTGGGCAGATCGTGTGGGTGTTCCTATAATCAAGCAGTCAATGGGCAGTGACCCCGCGTCTGTTGCTTTTGATACTTTACAAAGTGCAGTGACTTGTAATGCAGATGTTGTTATTATTGATACCGCTGGGCGTTTGCATAATAAAGTAAACTTGATGAATGAATTAACCAAAGTTAAACGAGTCATGCAAAAAGTGGTAGAACATTCCCCTCACGAAGTTCTATTGGTACTTGATGGCTCCACTGGACAAAATGCTTTTGAACAAGCCAAGCAATTTACAGCAGCCACTGAAGTCACTGCTTTAGCAATCACTAAATTAGATGGGACTGCTAAGGGTGGTGTTGTAATTGGAATTAGTGATGAGTTTCAAATCCCAGTCAGGTATATTGGCGTAGGTGAAGGGATAGAGGACCTTCAAGTTTTTAATAAGTTTGAATTTGTGGATTCATTTTTTAAATAACCCCACTATTAATAGTAAACAATGAGAACTAAAACCCTTAAGAAGAATAAAATTAATGTGATCACTTTAGGCTGTAGTAAAAACGTCTATGACAGTGAAGTATTAATGGGGCAACTCAAAGCTAGTGGAAAAGATGTAGTCCATGAACAAGATGGTAATGTAGTGGTTATTAATACTTGTGGTTTTATTAATAATGCCAAAGAAGAAAGTGTTAATACTATCTTAGATTACATGCAGAAGAAGGAAGATGGTGAAGTTGATAAAGTATTTGTGACTGGCTGTTTAAGTGAACGTTATAAACCAGATTTACAAAAAGAAATTCCTAACGTTGATCAGTATTTCGGAACAACCGAACTTCCTCAGCTATTAAAGGCTTTGGGTGCAGACTATAAGCATGAACTTATAGGAGAACGTTTAACAACTACGCCTAAGAATTATGCGTACCTGAAAATCGCTGAAGGTTGTGACCGACCTTGTAGTTTTTGTGCAATCCCATTGATGCGAGGTAAACATAAATCAACTCCTATTGAGAACCTTGTTATCGAGGCTGAGAAATTAGCAGCAAATGGGGTTAAAGAATTGATTTTGATTGCTCAAGATTTAACTTACTACGGATTAGATATATATAAAAAAAGAAATTTAGCAGAGCTTTTGGAAGCGTTGGTAAAAGTAGAAGGAGTGGAATGGATTCGTATGCACTATGCATTTCCAACAGGCTTCCCATTGGATGTGTTAGATGTCATGAAGCGCGAGCCTAAAATCTGCAACTATCTAGACATTCCATTGCAACATATTTCAGATAAAATTCTTAAAAGCATGCGTCGAGGAACTAATCAAGCCAAAACCACAAAACTGCTAACGCAGTTTAGAGAAGCGGTTCCAGAAATGACTATAAGAACGACTTTAATCGTAGGGTATCCTGGAGAAAGTGAAGAGGACTACCAAACATTAAAAGCCTGGGTAGAAGCGATGCGTTTTGAACGGTTGGGCTGTTTTACATATTCCCATGAAGAAAACACACATGCGTTTAATTTAGAAGACGATGTGCCAGAAGATGTAAAGTTAGCAAGAGCTAATGAAATAATGGAAATTCAATCTCAAATTTCTTGGGAATTGAATCAAGCCAAAATTGGAGAAACTTTTAAAGTCGTTATTGATCGTAAAGAAGGTTCTTACTTTATTGGAAGAACTGAGTTTGATTCTCCAGATGTAGATAATGAAGTTTTGATTGATGCAACAAAAATATACCTGAAAACTGGGGATTTTGCTAACGTTAAAGTAACTGAAGCTGCAGATTTTGATTTGTATGCAGAAGTAGTACTGTAGGTCTTTTTGTTATTAATTGCGTCTCAGATTATGTATTTTTAATATTAATAAGTTAATGCCATGCCAATAGACTGTATTTCATTTCGAGACACTGCTTATGCTTCAAAGCTTATTTGTGATTATGTGGAAAAACATCCAGAACTACAGTCATTATATAATCGTTATCCAACCCTAGAGAATTTCAAACCTCAACTAGACGCTAAAAAATCAGAGTTTTCAACTGAAAAAAGAACTGTTTTGGTAAGTGCACTGTCGCAACAATATGCCCAATTAATGCCTTCTGAATTAACAACGAGCAGAATTCAGTCTCTAGCCAAGGAAAACACATTTACAGTAACGACAGGGCATCAGTTAAATCTATTGGGGGGGCCGATTTATTTCTTATACAAAATTATAACCACTATAAATTTGGCTAAGGAGTTGAAAATAAGGGATCCAGAAAATAATTACATTTCTATTTTTTGGATGGCCTCTGAAGATCATGATTTTGAAGAAATAAATCACTTTAACTTTCATAATAAACGATTTCAATGGTCCAAAAAAACCTCCGGACCTGTTGGATTACTAGATACATCTGAATTATCTGAGTTGATAAATGAGTTTTCCAATGTATTAGGAAAATCGACTCATGCCAAAGCCCTTTTAGAATTAGTTAAAAATGCTTATGTAAATTATTCAAACTTAGCGGATGCTACACGCTATTTAGTGCATGCTCTTTTTGAAGGAGATAATTTACTTATTGTGGATGGAAATGATCCAAGTTTAAAGCGGTTATTTATTCCTGTGGTTGCTACAGAATTGACATCGAGTAATGCTATCAAGTTTATTTCTCAGACCAGTGAGGAGCTAAAAACAATTGATGACGATTATAAAATTCAAGTGAACCCCAGAGAAATAAATTTATTTTATCTAAAAGGTAATTTGCGCGAACGTATTGTACGGAACGAAGAAGTTTATAGTGTCTTGAATACTAAATTATCTTGGAATTTAAAAGGTATTTTAGAAGAGCTCAATTTATATCCAGAGCGATTTTCCCCCAATGTAATTATGCGTCCACTTTATCAAGAGACCATTTTACCTAATCTTTGTTACATAGGGGGCGGTGGGGAGTTATCGTATTGGCTTCAGCTTAAAACCTATTTTGAATCTGAACAGCTTAATTTTCCAATTTTATTACACCGTAATGCAGTACTTATAATGCGTAAAAAACAGCAACAGAAATTAGATAAATTGAATGTATCTGTTTTAGATTTATTTCAAAACAAACAAACTTTAATTGATTCTCAAATTAAAAAAACATCAAAGTTTATTATTGATTTTTCTGAGCAAAAAGCGGCTATAAGTCAGCAGTTTTTAGTAATTTATAATATTGCTAGTCAGACTGATAAGTCTTTTATTGGTGCCGTATCAGCACAAGAAAAAAAGCAAATTAAAGGGCTAGAAGTTTTAGAGAGAAGATTACTCAAAGCAGAAAAGATTTCTCACGCCAATTACATAGATAGTCTTGAGCAGATACACCTAGAGCTTTTTCCAAATGGAAGTCTTCAAGAACGTTTCTTGAATTTTTCAGAATTTTACTTAGACTATGGTGACGAATTTATAGACCGATTAAGACATGAGTTAGCACCTTTGAATCAAAACTTTCATATTTTTTCTCTATAATTTTAAAATTAGTCACTCAATTTTATTTATAAATATTACTTTTGATTATGCAACACGATAAGGTATTAATACTCGATTTTGGATCTCAATACACTCAACTTATAGCAAGACGCGTTAGGGAGCTTAATGTTTACTGTGAGATTCATCCCTATAATAAAATTCCAACCAATTTAAACGAGTTTAAGGCTGTTGTTCTTTCTGGGAGTCCACAATCTGTAAGAGGAGAGGATGCTTTACACCCAGACTTATCAGAAATACGAGGGGTTAAGCCATTGCTAGCGGTCTGTTATGGCGCTCAATATTTAGCTCATTTTTCTGGAGGGACTGTTTCCCCATCTAACACCCGTGAGTACGGGCGTGCTAATTTGTCGTATGTAAAAGAAAATGAACTCTTTTTTGAAGGGGTTAGCTCTGGAAGTCAGGTTTGGATGAGTCACAGTGATACGATTAAAGAATTACCTACTAAAGGTGTTTTATTAGCAAGTACCGCTGATGTGGCCAATGCTGCGTATAAGATTGAGGGAGAAACAACCTTTGCCATTCAGTTCCATCCCGAAGTATATCATTCAGTAGATGGAAAAACGTTATTACAAAACTTCTTGGTTTCAATTGCTGGTTTAAATCAAGATTGGACCCCTGATTCTTTTGTGGATGAAACAGTTGCAGATTTAAAATCCAAACTTCAAAACGATAAAGTTGTTTTAGGTTTATCTGGTGGTGTAGATTCAACCGTTGCTGCTATTCTTTTACATAAAGCCATTGGGGAAAACCTCTATTGTGTTTTTGTAAATAATGGATTGCTCAGGAAAGATGAATTTTCAAGTGTTCTAACCCAATATAAGGGAATGGGGCTTAATGTCAAAGGAGTCGATGCTTCTGAACGTTTTTTAGAGGCGTTAGCTGGACTTGAAGACCCAGAGCTTAAACGGAAAGCGATTGGCCGTGTTTTCATTGAAGTATTTGATGATGAGGCACAAATGATACAGGATGTTAAATGGCTCGCTCAAGGTACAATATATCCAGATGTGATTGAAAGTGTTTCTGCTACTGGAGGGCCCAGCGCTACCATTAAAAGTCACCATAATGTGGGTGGTTTACCAGATTTCATGAAATTAAAAGTGGTAGAGCCGCTTAAAGCTTTATTTAAAGATGAAGTTAGGCGCGTAGGTGCTTCTATGGGTATAGAAGCCAAGTTACTTGGTCGACATCCGTTTCCAGGACCAGGGCTCGCCATTCGAATTTTAGGTGATATTACCCATGAAAAAGTTCGCATTTTGCAGGAAGTAGATGCTGTGTTTATAAATGGTTTAAGAGAATGGGATCTTTACGATAAAGTTTGGCAAGCAGGAGCTATTTTATTACCCGTTAATAGCGTAGGAGTCATGGGTGATGAACGTACCTATGAAAAATGTGTTGCCTTGAGGGCTGTCGAAAGTACTGACGGAATGACTGCTGATTGGGTAAATTTACCTTATGAGTTCCTTCAGAAAACATCTAATGATATAATTAATAAAGTAAAAGGGGTTAATAGAGTTGTCTATGATATTAGCTCAAAGCCTCCGGCAACTATAGAGTGGGAGTAGGTTAAAGTTAGAGCAGTAATGAGTTTTTATAATAATCATATGAAGAATTTATTAATCTTTTTAGGAATCGTAGTTTTTAGCTTAACAGGTTCCGCTCAAAATTTAAATAAACATAGAGTAAAAGCAGGTGAATCTATTGAAAGCATTGCGAAGCGCTATAAAATATCAACAGCTGATATTTATGTCTTAAATCCAGAGTCCTCTTCTGGTCTAGTTGTTAATTCGCTTTTGATTATACCAGAGTCATTTTCAGAGAGATTAAGCGCTCCATTCGCTAACAAGAAAATAGAATCTTATAAAGTTCATAAAGCCCGACGAAAAGAAACTCTTTTTAGTATTGCTCAAAAATACGACGTCTCACTTGAAGATCTAATGGCTCACAATGAAGGCTTACAATATAAGAAGTTAAGATCCCGGAAAAAAATATACATTCCAATCTTTATGGAAAATAAAGTGTCAGCTTATAATAGCTCATTAAAGCTATATACTGTTTTAGCAAAAGAAGGCAAGTGGCGGATTGCCTATAAGTTTGGAATTTCTGTGCCACAACTAGAAGCGCTTAACCCCGGATTGGGGTCTTACCTCAGTGAAGGTCAGCAACTAAATGTTCCAAACATTGTTGTTTCAGATAAAAATGAAATCAAAGAAGATCAGTTCGGCTATTATATCGTAAAAGCACGTGAGGGGTTTTATAGGCTTAAGAAAAAGTTAGGATTATCTAAAGAAGAGTTAGAATCTTTAAATCCGGAATTAGCGAAACAAGGATTAAAATTGGGCATGGTCTTAAGAGTTCCAAAGTTAAGTGTCGCAAACATCAAAAAAGCGCTCGTTTTTACGACCACTCTTTCCGATAGCTTAGTCGATCTATCCCCAAAAAATATAGGGCTTTTGCTGCCATTCAAGACTAATAGTATCGATTTAGATTCTTTGAATTTAGCTATTGAACAGATTAAGCGTGACGGATATGTTAATATTGCAACGGATTTTTATTCTGGTGTCGCTGTGGCAATTGATTCTGCTAAACGTTTAGGAATTTCTGTAAATTTAGATGTCTTTGATACCAATGCAAAAGCGTCTGATTTAAAAAAAATTCTAAATCAAACAGATTTTACTAAATACGATGCGATTCTAGGACCTTTGACTTTACAAAACCTTGAGTTAACAGCTCAACATGTTTTATTTGATAGTGTTCCGGTTATCTCTCCTTTTATTAAATCAAAAAGTAGTTTTTCAAACCTATTTCAAACAATTCCAGATGAAAGCTGGATGAGGTCTAAAATGGTCTCTTATGTCAAAACAGATTCGATCCCTCACAACACTTTAATTATACACGATTCAAAAAACATTACGACTGCCAATTATTTAAGAACAGTATTCCCATCAGCCTCTTTAATGACGTCAAATGTAGATAATATGGGTATTGAGCAGTTTTTTTTAATGTTAGAAGATGTTCAAGAAGTGCTTTCTTCTGGTAGAACAATTGTTTTTCTAGAGACTAATAATGAAGGTTTTGTTTCCAATGTGACTAGTATGTTAAACGCTATGAATGGCATAACAATTCTTATTGATGAAGAAGATAATGAAACAGAAATAGAGCGTGATATATTATTAATGACTACTTCTAAAAATAGAGCATTTGAAGGATTGAACGTGTCTAATTATGATTTGTCTAATCTACATTTTCAGTATCCAGCTGTTAACATTAGTAAGAAGCTTCCTGAATTTTTTCAAGAAAAATATTTAACTATGTTTGGGACGTTTCCTAATAAATATGCAATTAGAGGTTTTGACTTAACTATGGATATTCTATTACGCCTTAGTAGGTTTGGAAACCTTTATGAAAGTGCAACCGATATTCGAACTAGTTATATTGGTAACAAATTTAAATATACATTAACTCTAGGCCAAGGCTATAAAAATACAGCTTGCTTTATACTTAAACACCAGGGTTTGGAAATTATTAAAGTTCAAGATTAATTATCTTTTTTTAAGAAACCCTAGACTAGTTAGCTAATTAACCACTTTATGCCACATCCAACACTTGGCTTTTGGATTCGTGTATTATCTTTCTTTTTTATCAAACAATTTACCGCGTGTCTAAGATCAATTCCATCCGGGATGAGGCCATTTCCCGGGCGTGAGTCATCAAATTGTCCTCTGTAAATTAGCTTTAGGTCTGAATTAAATAAATAAAAATCAGGAGTGCATGCAGCGTTATATACTTTGGCAATCTCTTGTGTTTTGTCATACAGATATGGAAATGAATACTTCATTTTTAGTGCATGAATTTCCATATATCTGGGTCCATCTTGTGGATACTGTTCTGCATCATTGCTAGATATAGCAATAAATTCAATTCCTTTTGTTTTTAGCTCATCTGCTAGCTTAACTAATGCTTCATTAATATGAATGACATATGGACAATGATTGCATATAAACATAACTATAGTGCCATTAGGTCCTTTTAGTTTATTTAATGATTTTATGGAATTTGAAACAGCATCCCATAATTTAAAATTTGGTGCTTGAGTTCCTAATGGAAGCATGTTTGAAGAGGTTTTAGCCATTTTGATGAAAAATATTAAAGGGACGAAAAATCTTATTTATTCGTTTATTAAGTACTGAGAAATTTATATCTTGAGTTAAATTTATGAAATAAATATGAATCCTATAATTTCGTTTGACGACTTCTCTAAAATTGATTTAAGAATAGGCACTATAATAGATGTTCTTGAACATGAAAGAGCTCACAAACCTGCCTATATATTAACGATAGATTTTGGAGATTTAGGAACAAAAAAGTCTTCAGCACAGATTACATCTCTATATTCAAAAAATGACCTATTAGAGAGACAGATTATAGCTAATGTTAATTTTTCGAATAAACAGATAGCTAATTTTGTAAGCGAATGCTTAGTTTTGGGTGCAGTGAAAAATTTCAAAGTTGTTTTATTATCGCCAGAAGTAAGTGTGCCTAACGGGACTCCTGTACGTTAAACATTACTTAGTTTTTAAGTCCTGATTTAACTTTTGTATTTAAACTACTAAATATCATCAAAATTAACATCTACAAAGCTGTCAGATGAGGGCTTCTCCTTAGATTCTTCGTGTTGAAACTCTTCTTTTACGTAGTCCTTTTGATGTCGATCGCTAATAACTTCTTGACCTTTTTCTTTAATTATATAATCTGTCATTTCGATTAATATAGCATTGAACTCCGTGAAATCTTCTTTGTAGAGGTATATTTTATGTTTCTTGTAGTGAAAAGACCCATCGTCGTTAGTGAATTTTTTACTTTCTGTAACCGTTAAATAATAGTCACCAGCTTTTGTTGACCTTACATCAAAAAAATAGGTTCTTCTTCCAGCTCTTAAAACTTTTGAATATATTTCTTCTTGCTCCATAATTGTATTATTAAATTTAAAGAAGTTTAAATAATAACATTCTAATAAATCAAAAGTCTAAAAAATAAATTAGGACTCCAACTTATTAGCGTATTTATTTTCTATAATTTAAACTTCTCTTAGTTGACTTTGATAAAGATCTTTGTAATAACCTTCTACAATAATAAGTTCTTCGTGAGATCCCTGTTGGATAATGATTCCATTGTTTAAAACTACTATTTTATCTGCGTTTTTTGCCGATGAAATTCTATGGCTAACGATGATAGTAGTTTTACCCTTAGTTACTAATTTTATATTGTTGAGAATCTGTTCTTCAGTCTCTGTGTCAATTGCTGAAAGACAGTCATCTAACAAAAGTATCTGTGGATTCTTTATAAAAGCTCTTGCTATAGATACTCTTTGTTTTTGCCCTCCAGAAAGTGTAATGCCACGTTCCCCTAAAACAGTGTTATACCCGTCTTTAAAATTAATAATATTGTCGTGTACCGCTGCCATCTTAGAAGCTTCGGTAACCTGTTTATCGGTTGCTTTGTTTACTCCAAATTTTATATTGTTCATTAAACTGTCAGAAAACAAAAACGGATCTTGAGGTACAAAGCCAATACTTGATCTAAGACTATTTAGATTTAGGTTTTTAATTGGATTATCATCAACTTCTATCTGTCCTTTTTTAATATCATGTAAACGTCCAATCAGCTCAAGAATAGTTGATTTTCCTGACCCTGTATTTCCAATAATAGCTAATGTTTGTCCTTTTTTAACTTTAAAACTAATCCCTTTCAAAGCTTCAATATTAGTATCTTCATAAGTAAAATACACATTTTTAAAAGTGATGGATCCTTCAATATTAGACTCTACTTCAGTCCTATTTACTATTGTTGGTGTCTGTTTCAAGAACTCATTAATTCTTTTTTGAGATGCATCAGCTTCTTGGATTAAGGAAGTAACCCACCCAATAGAAGCAACAGGCCAAGTAAGCATATTAACATAAATTATAAACTCTGCTATGGTACCTAGGTTTTCAATCTCCCCGTTCATATATTGTTTGCCTCCTACATAAATAACGATTATGTTACTTATTCCTATTAGCAATAACATTAAAGGATGAAAAAACGCTTGTATTTTAGATAAATCCAATCGTTTTTTTCGTTGATCATTTGCCAAATCTAAAAATTTCTCTTCAGTTTTTGTCTCTAGAGCATAAGCTTTTGTAATCCAAATACCACTAAAAAACTCTTGAGTTGAAGAGGATATAGTCGATAAATGTGTTTGAACAATTGTACTTTGTCTATGAATTAATTTACTTAAGAAATAAATGGATATTGATAAAAAAGGAAGAGGTAAAATAGTATAGAGTGTAAGTGATGGAGATTGGTTGTACATATATAACAGAGCAACAATAAATAGAGTCAATGTGTTGATGGTATACATTACAGCTGGTCCGATATACATTCGTACTTTGCTAACGTCTTCGCTTATTCGACTCATAAGATCCCCTGTACGGTTTTGTTTATAAAAAGCAATTGAAAGCTTTTGGTAGTGATTATAAACTTCATTTTTCAAATCAAACTCAACATGACGGGACACGTTAATTATAGTTTGACGCATCAAAAAGGTAAATACCCCGGTTGCAATGGCGGCTACTACAATATAAAGTATATATAAACTTATTTGATTTCTAAAAACATCAGTACTTGTTGGGTCTTTGATTTGATTAGAAATTAAAGTGATTGACTTTCCAATAAGTTGTGGCGTGAATAATGCGAACATCTTTGAACCAATCGTAATTAGAACCCCCAAGATGATTTTAAAGCGATACTTGAAAAAATATTTGTTAAGATATTGAAGTTCTTTCATTGGTTAGATTGTGCCATTCTAAGGAGGCTTAGACCTCACGTGTAAATATAGTAGTTTTAGTGAAAGATGACATTGTGTAAAAAAACTATTTTTTAAATCTTTAGAAGCAAAATAATACTATTTTTGTCATGTTGTTTATTTAAATAGTAAGATAACATACAAAAAAGCTCATGGCTTTGATCTCAAACAAATAAGTTCTTTATACAATGCTGAATAGAAGACATATTCGAACTAAAGTAATGCAAGTTATTTATGCTCTCAAAAGATCAGATAAACTCAACTTGGTCTCTGAGGAAAAATTTCTTGTTTATAGTATGGATAGTATGTATTCACTATACTTACTAATACTTTCTTTGCTTATTAAAGTACATGATAAGGCTAAAGATCAACAAGAAAAAGCTCAACAAAAACATCTACTAACTTCTGAAGATTTAAACCCAAACATGAAGTTTATTCAAAATTCAATTTTAGTTCAGATTTCTGAAAGCGAGTCTTTGAAAAATGCTTTTCAACGCTATGAAATTCAAAATTGGGAATTAGATAATGAGTATGTAGAAGTCATATTTAGGTCTATACTAGTAAGTGATATTTATTTAGCCTACATGAACTCTAAGTCTTCTTTTAATAATCAAAGACAATTTATCGTGGAACTTTTTAAGCAAGTTATAGCACCCAATGAAAAATTATACAATTATTTAGAAGACAGACACTTAACGTGGTTAGATGACTTGCCAGTAGTAAATACAGCTTTGGTTAAGCTTTTAAATAAAGCTAAAGAAAAAAATTCTGATGATTATTTTACACCTCGTTTATTCAAAGATGAGGAGGATAAATTGTTTGGAGTTGAACTATTAAGAAATACAGTCCATAATATGGATACATATTCTGAAGAAATTAGCTTGAAAACCCAAAACTGGGATAAGGATCGTATTGCTGATATTGATTTTGTATTACTTCAAATGGCAATTTGTGAATTTCAACAATTTCCCTCAATTCCAACCAAAGTATCAATTAATGAATATATTGAAATAGCTAAGGAGTATTCAACTCCGAAAAGTAATGTTTTTATAAACGGAGTTTTAGACAAAATCGTCAAAGAGTACAACGAAAAAGATACCTTAAACAAAATAGGACGTGGATTAATGTAAATTTTTAGTTACTTTTATCCATTCATTTTTTTAAAA